>Ga0307511_10001800_pt1 | contig 22541 bp, 15 predicted proteins | sample 13_EM_MG_FD_200266 | JGI IMG/M metagenome (GOLD analysis project Ga0307511, IMG submission 200266) | Populus trichocarpa ectomycorrhiza microbial communities from riparian zone in the Pacific Northwest, United States - 13_EM | ecosystem: Host-associated > Plants > Roots > Unclassified | place... | reverse complement strand
ACGAATGAACGGGGCAGCGGCGGGGGCCACGGCAGAGGGGAGCTTGTATCTGGGGGGGAGCTGGCGACGGTGATGGATGCGGAGATGGTGAGAATTGCAGGGGCGTGGAAGGAAGGCTACCGGGTGGTGGCGTCGGACAGCCAGGCTGCGATAAAGAGATGCCTGAATCTGGTGTCGGGAGTCCAAAAAGGGGGGTCATGGATAGACGAGGAAATCCTGAGACTTGCGGGTGGAGGGGGGAGGTCCCTAGTGTGGGTGAAGGGACACAGCGGGGTTGAGGGGAACGAGGAGGCGAACAGGAGGGCCAAAGACGCAGTGATGAGGGGACAGTGGTGGTCGGAACCCAGCCTAGCTACACCGGCGGGTATCAAACAGGCCTATCCACTGTACAACCGTTTACCCCATATGAAGTGGAACCGAGATGAGCTGAGAGGGTTAACGTATCTACACACGGACAAGGGCCCAGTGAGAGCGTGGCTCCACAAGTTCCGGGGAGCGGAGGACCCATTTTGCGTACCCGGAGAGACCCAGAACGCAGCACACCTGATGGAGGGGGGTTGTGTTGGGGGAAAAAGACGGAAGTGAGAGGAGATATGGACGGACCGGGAGTTCTGCGCAGAGGTGGTGAGGTTCCTCCGGGGAGGAGGGGAGGAGCGGAGGTGAGGGGGTGGGAAGGGGAGGCAGAGAGCTATTGTATGTAGTTAGATAGGTCAGGAGGTGGGGCTGGCATGGCCCAGGGGTTGGACAATCCAGCCGAATTTCCACTCGGGGATGCATGCCCTCGTCATATTCAAATACGAGTACTAATTCACCAAAAAAAATCGACTTGCATGATGGATATTTGTTATTTCTCCACTTGAGCGTCAAAGGGATTGGTGGAGCAAGGTTGTGTTCGCCCGTGGGCCTCTTTCACTTGAAAGCTGAAACAGTTTTTTGGCGTGCAAAGACATCGACACAGTCTTTGTGATATAGCTAGCCGCACAGGACTGTTAGCGGGTCGCTGGTAGGTAATTGGCTACTCACAACCATCATTGCATTCGTTTGGGATAGCCTGTAAAAGCCTGAATACAATTTGCAGGCTATAGCTAGTTTAAGCTATAGAACTAGGACTGTAATATTATATAGGTGACAAGAGCCAGCATCACGAGTATGCATGTTGGCGAAATATTATTGCTTATGGTCACTTATAATTAAACCGAGTCCCCGTTGGGAAAATGATCCTGACACATTCATGGGCAAAAACTGAGTCTACCAGATGGTAAACAATGTCAGAGGAACAGGATCCGATAGAGCATAGCGAGTGGATCAATAAGATCTAGTTTTACAAAGGCTTCCTCTCAGTTACAAACCCCCATCCAGATGCATGTATTTAGTTTTCTTCTCCCTCCAACGGCACAGGAACCCTCTCGAATTATCATTTAAATCAGATCAACAACAGTAGGCACAGGGTATATTGAAAGGTGAAAAGAGAATACACAACATAAGTATGTATTAATCAGGACCTTTTTCTTCGGAATAATTAAGTTGTCAACTGTTGCGGTCATATAGTATGAACAGAGGTTTACATCATGTAGAATTCCGGGTACTGTACAAACAGATAAAATCCAATACTGAATGGCTTAGATGAATGTCATGATATATCCATCAACTGATCGATGGTCGCTCTGAAATTAAAATTATTAGTGAAGATAGGTTGCATGGGCCCTGAAAATTTCTTGTATTTTAACTTTGGAGTCTTCGGAGGATGCTGGCGTAGTTGGCAGTGCGCAGCTGGCTGACCTGGTGGGTCTTCAATCCAGTCAGACTTCCGGCTGGCTCATCGTGGTCTCCCTATCGGGGTCGCATATGAGCACGGAGGGTTTAAAGCCAAAAAGAAAAGTCAGCCTTAGGCTATGACGAGGCCTGGAACCTTTATTAGGAGCGGTCTGTCTCGCAAGCCAGGAAAACAACATACAGTGCCTGGGGAAGGTTACTACGCCCCTCAGAGATGCATTAGACATACATGCCTAGGATCAGAATATGCAATAATGGCCCTTCGTATAACTCTGAATAGCACCTATATTTCAGGCTCAATAGCCCTTTTTTTTTTTTTGTAAATCAGTACTCGCATTCATACTATGTATAGTATATGGCGAGGGTGCTCAATAGCCCTCAAAAGTTCCTATATAATTGGGGGCAAAGGTCGTGGACTATGGAAGCGGCTCTAGGGAGCGCGCTCGTGGTCTATGGGGACAAGGAGGAACGTTGTATTCCAGTGTAGATACAGGACGCTGCGTGAGGAGGGAAGTAAGAGTGTAAGAAAATACGCGAGGTTTATATAGAGATTCCTGCCCTTAAGAACGCCTTGAGAAGGAGGTGTGAGGCAGACACAGTTATATCCTGGGTCCGCAGCCATATCGGGATCCCAGGCAACGAGAACGCAGACAAGCGGGCGACCTTCGAGTCGCTACTAGGCGACACGGTAGGGGCCCCCAACATAGCTACAAGAGAGGGGGTCAGGGCCTTCTCCAGATCAATCGGAAGGAAGGAAAGACAGGAACCGGGGTTCGGACACAGACGAACAGAGTGGGGCAGGCATGCGCTCTCGGCATACACGTGGTTACGGACAAACCGAGGACCCCAACGCAACTGGCTACACCACCTAGGACAGAGAGAGTCTCCGAGTGCAGCCGCGGCTCTGCGCGAGAGGACGCACACCACATCACCTTTGCCCGTCCCAGATTCCGAAGGGAAAGGACCACCCTACTCGCGGGCAAGACCACATGGAAAGAACTGGACACACCGGATTGGAGAAGGCAGGGAGAAGACACATACGACGCCATCGAAGTATATTTGAATTTTTTATATCTAGATTTCATAAGAGTCCGGGATTATCCATGTTTCGGCGAGTTCTTGTTTCAGCGTTGATAGCGAGTTCAGATATTTGGTTTGGGTTTAGTTCACTGTGTATGTAGAAAGGCAGGCGGGCCAGATTAACTTGGCATTCTTGAATCCACCTGCAGTTGCGGGTGGCCATCGTAGTCCCCCTAACGGGTCCATATATGAGTAATGAATTTTTTAAATATATATATGTTCTGGGCCGCCCGCGGGCAATTTAAATAATTCCTCGATTTGGTGTATAATGTATTTGAATTGATAAAGCTTTACGAGTACTGATTTACAAAATATAAAAAAGAATTAATAAGGGTATACCTAGCTGGAGCTCTGCAATAGATCAATATGTTCTGACCCATTCAGCAATGCAGCCCAGTGTCTTTCTTCTATTTCGCATTCAGCTTCTGCCGGGCCTCTGATTTAGATAGTACATTGCATTCTATGGTGTTGCGGAAAAGGACTTGATTTCTCGCATTTTATTTGTTATATTTTATTGTTATATTTTTCATACCTCTGGGCAGTTCTATTTCTCGTATTTTATTTATGTTATATTTTTTTATACCTCTGGGATATTTAATTTCTAGTATTTTATTTATGTTATATTTTTTTATACCTCTAGGGGATTTAATTTCTAGTATTTTATTTATTTATATTTTTTAATACCTCTAGGAGATTTAATTTCTAGTATTTTATTTATGTTATATTTTTCTGTCACGGCGCACGAGATCGGTCGATACGAGGGCTGAATATGCACGAGTTTCCTTAAGTTGGGCGGGCTGAACTGATAAGCATGCACGGGATCGATGGCTGAGTGTTGTATTCATAGGTTATTCTATTGGCTAGTTCGAACGGTGGAATCTCTATATAACTCTCCTATATTCCCTTACTCTCTCCCCTCACGCAACGTCTTGTATATACTCTTTAATACAACGTTCCTCTCATAGTCACAGACCACGAGCGCTCCCTGGAGCATCATCCATAGTCTACAAGTCTCGTCCCGTTACATTTTCATGCCTCTACTTATTTGGTGATGTCTGGCTTAATTATTCCATAGTTTCGTATACTAGAATATTATGCAGATTGGTGAATGGGTCAGAACAAAGATACCCATGAAAAAAAAACTTTAAGCAATTCGAGCAACTGATCAAATGTCTCGTAATTAAGACAGCATCTATATGTGACCTAGGCAGTATTTTCCTGCCTGTGTTCTCCTGTACCGGGATAAGGCTGCCTTATTACCCACAAATTTCTACGTAATTTATATATTGTAAAAGCGAAAATTACAGTGCATTGACCATGCGGAGGCACACCTCCATAAAATTACCGACTTAGGTATATAATTTCAATCAGCCTGTAGACGTACTATATGGCCAAGGCGAATTGCCGGGAAAGCTCGGTGGCGTCAGCGGACTATAAACGCCCTATGTCAGCCTAGGCCTTCTATGCCTTGGACTAGGGCGGCATAGGCCATTTTTCTTACGGACGCGGGCGGATTGTTTTGGATGGACTAGCCCGCCTACAGTGGTGTCGCGTTATAAGAAACGGTGCCTCGGTCCCGTCAAAATATGTATGGGAAAATAAGAAACTCGCGTTATAGGCAGGTTTCTTAAGTCTTGACTTAGTACTACATAGAGTTTCTTATAACGAGGTTGTGGTTGGTGTCCCATGAGCCGCCGCAGTTACCCCGCATCGTGGGAATAGTTTTCTCCACGAGTTTACACTGCAATCAAGTGAATAACCTCTTATTCTGCTCACCCAAGTCAGCTATCTTCAGATAAATTGTCGGCTTCTACCTACTCACCCTTCACCATGTCATCCAAACCAGTTCAAACCCCGCAGGCATGGACTGAAAATTTCCCTCGAGCTAGGCTTCCTGAGTTTATTGATTCTGTGGATGAAGATGCGGAGAATTCGGTGGAGGTGGAGGAGCAACGAATTTTAGATACATATGAGCCTACCCCTGTCTATGAGTCTCATTCTGATGCAGACAACGCCCGTGATGTACCTGTTATTTCTTATAAGGCTACCCTAGAAGGCCTTGAACTCTTTCGTCTCTTTCGTCTTCAAAATCCTCATGTTAATTTACAGAAAGGCGAGCAGCTAGAGGGTGATTTATATCGAGAAAAGCGGAATAATGAGGGTCTGCGAGGCATGGCTCGCCGGACAGGATGTTACACCCCCAACTCGGACATTTCTTAGGTTTTGTGTATATATCTTGCTATAAGAAACCTCGCGTTATAAGAAACTCTATGGCGGTCCCGAGCAGTTCTTATAACGCGACACCACTGTATAGTGCGGCCGGACTATTGCCCACACTGAGCCCTCGTATCGCCCTCGCCCGTACGCCGGGCCCTTCGGGGCCATACACGGTGACAATAATCCCCCTAATGTGAAGCCCCCCTCCGCAATTTGGGAGTCCTCAAAAGCTTCATTTGGGGGGGATTTATGCAACCTTATGCCTCATAAATCATTCACGCTACCAGATTAACCTAACAAAAAAAGAAAAAAGATATGGGGGCGTAGCAACTTTCCCACTATCTAGGTATAAGAAACGTCAGAGCACCAGGAACGAGGACTATACAGACCCCCCCATAAGCAAGAATAGAGAGTGTAAATGAACTCAACAGGATTCTATACGCATTGAATATTCGGTCCAAGCATGATTTGAGCAAGTCCACGAGCAAAGTCACTTGTCGCTGTCCAACTACGACCTCTGTGGCTAGCATGAACAACTGTGGTATACCATGTTCAAATAGCTACTAAGTGGGTGACTGGGCCGTTTGGTGAGTTTGTCAAGACGAACCCACAGCCATTGGTTTTGTTTGAGAGGCGGAAGTTATCCCAAGAAATTAATCAAGAGGATACCGGGGTGCTTATGCAGGCCCTGTGACTCAAATCAAATAGTACAATAAGATAAATGTGATTAACGCCTTTAGAGAAGGGATACTCCGTACTAATAGTCTAAAAATATTCTAAGGAAGTCTTTACACAGATTTCAGGGTCGTTACTGCATCTATGCATTGCACTGACTCTTCTGCATACGAGATAAACTACGTATCAATAGGACAGGCAGCACGCTTCAGTAGAGCAACACATCCAAGAACTAGATATAGGTTCAAGGCTCGATGTCAAGCCTGCCATTGATCATCTTTATTTTGGGGGTAACTTAGTATTCATCTAAACTATCTAGAATCCGGGTTTTTGCTTCTAAAAACAAAACAAAATAACTCATCCCAAGCGACCCAGAAATCAGGGTGGATTCAGAAGTCGAGATTTAGCATATGAAGAAAGCACGCATCCGAAACTCGGGTCCGGTGATTATTCACCCATGGGACTGGCCGCTACCTAGAAAGTTCATATAACAACATAGTGATTGACAACAGGAATGAAGGAAGTCATCCCCGACTACAACACTGCCAATACCAAGCTACACTAATCTATCTACCGGCAAAGAAAGCCAAGCTGTACTACAACCAGAATAGGAAAATTACTTGACGCTTGGTACCAACATGTATCCCTGTATTTCCCTCATCCCCCCACCTCCCCGAATTTCCTCCTTAGCAGCATTATTTGGGGGGAGCGGGATTCGAACCCACTACCTGTTGGGAGACCACCCACTCCCGCCCAGGTCAGCTAGCTTCGCACTGGCAACTACGGCAGCATCCGCGCTCAAAGAACCTCGCTTTGTCGAGAAAATCACCCTGGTGGGCACCCAGATTTGACGAGACTTGAGCCTCGGGGGATTCTGTAATTTGAATGACCTCTACGGTTACAACGAAGGGGGGGGGTTCCTATAATCAGTACCTTGCCAATAATCTTGCTGCTGGTATCGCAGGGCTATGACCTAGGTCGAGGGTACCAGCTTATTTGCATCATGATGAAACAAAGGAGTAAGGTTCGAGTTTAGTTTAATTACATTGACGCCTAGCCTCGATAGTTTAGTCCGCGGGATAAAGAAATAGCGGACAAAAGAGTAGGTACTTGGAGAAGTACAAAGAAGACTCCTGTTATATGAAAGGTTCAACGGACTATCTGCCCCTCCTGCCATCTGTAGGAACAAATAGTCGAAGCAGACCTCTACTGTGTCTCAAGGCTTCTGGCGAACTCCCTCCCTCTACGTGCTTTGCGCCGCATGTGGATATTTGAGGACATAATTAGATATTTCAGCATTGATCCTAGACTCCGTCTGCTCCCCCGCCAGATCAAGCTCATGATGTTGTCCTTGCCCCCCGAGCTTCTCCTCGAGATCATACCTTACATTCCACAGCAAACCATCCTTGCCCTATCTGCAACCAACAAATACCTTCGCTCCCTCGCTCTCCCATATCTCTACGAGACTATCCATTTCTCAGCTCCTGATATGCGCATAGATTTCGGGGATTACCAGCGAGACCACTTTCGCCGGCTCAACCAACTTTTGCGATCGCTAGTAAACAACCGTATACTAGCCAGGTATATACACAGAATTGAGCTCGTAAGATGGGAAATCGACACATGGTGGGCGGGTATCGGAGAACATCCTCTGGGCTGCGTAAAATTTACCCAATCAGAAATGGACCAACTGAGACATGTCCTAGCGAGTGTTGCGTTCTCTGTAGGATGTCCTGATGGCACTGATGAGGGGGACCCTGCCGGAATAGACAGCAATGGTGATCCTATACCTGTGTTAGCTACCCGAGGCTTTGCTAGTACCCAGACAGAGGACGCAGCAGACTGGTGGATGGAAGAGCTAAGGCAAGGCAAACTAGATGCCAGTTCCGCAGTGTTACTGTTCATTGTGAGCAAGGAGCAGGCGGGTATGCACAACGGGCTGCGGGAACTACGACTGAAGCTAGATCACGACTATGAACGATCACAGCCCGAGTCCTTATGGTGGGTCTTAGGGCACCTCCTAGGCAACGCTCTTCATTCTGATAGCCGACGGTGGAATGTACAGGACAGTAGTATTGATACAATCGCAGATGACAGATCTGTGGGGTCAGATGCATTCCCATACCTGCAAAAGGTTGAAATCATAGCCACTAAAAGAGCCAAAATGGACCTAGAGGACTACGATTGTAACATCAGCGAGATCGCCATCCCATTCCTCTTTCATCGATGCCTCTCAGACTTGAGGCTAACCTTGCTCGACGAGAGTTCGTTCAGCTGGAGTGACCATGAGGCCAGCATGCCAAGAAATCAATTGTTTATTAAACAGCATAGAGATCGCGTCCCATCACACCTATCCGGTCCCCCGATGACCCAGCTCAGAACCCTGCACCTGAAAATTGCACATGTGGAAAGCTTGCACGAGATTCTGTTGTGTACCCCATATCTGACAACACTCTCGTTCACCCAAATTCAGAACTTTGAGATCTTGGAACACAAGTGGACAGATATATCCACCCTCGCCTCGGCACTTGCATTAGTCAAGGAGCCTCTCATCACGCTAACACTGCGTATCTTCATCGCTGGGGACGCAGGGATGGGTGGGAGGAAGTTGGGGCAAGATTGTGGACCTAGGGGCAATCCCCGGATGTTGAGGCTATGGGAGTTTCCCAACCTGCGCAATCTCACGATCGGATTAACACTGTTGTTAGGTGTCCGCGGTCGCCGCAGCAAGTCGTTGGCTGAAGCTCTGCCATTGAATTTAGAGGTTCTCGCGCTGGTGTTCGACCTGGGGGAGGTAGAAGGCGGTGACTGGGAGGATGATGAGATTGTGAGTACCGTGCGCAGCTACGTGAAGGAAAGAGGGAAGGGGATGGGTGGCAAGCTGAAGAAAGTAGTATTTCTATACGAGTTGGCAAATGATTTTTACTTGCAATGGGAGGCTGAAGAGTGGCAAGATTGGCCACCGGAAAAATCTATTATCCAGTTGGAGATAGCCGCGATGATGGCAGGCGTGCTCATAGAGTCTGCGGCCTCACATGAACACATGCGCTGGTACCATGATTATAACGTTGCCAGACAGCGGCAACTGATTTTCTATGAACTTCCACGTCACTCTACGGACCCAGTACCCACCGACCAGATAGAAGCGTTTACAGTGTCACATGTACAGGTTTGGGGGGATTACGACCAGCAGGGCTTGCCAATTGTCACAGATAGATGGCCGCCCTTGGATCGCGTTGAGCCAGGGACACTCCCTGAGATTGAACTTGACATATGATCCTGTTGTACGGAGTATATGGTTGCAGTTTTGACAAGGGACCTGTGTCGGATATACTCTTCCACATCAAGTAGGATCTAAGGCCATTGTAGAGGTGACGGTGTTTCGTTTGTTTTTTGTTTATTATTGGACTCGCCTGGATTTTTGGGCCAGTGGCCGGAGATGCGCAATTCTGTGGCATAGGGTACAATCTAACCTCTATATTTGCATAAGGTCGGGACCGGGAGGCTCGATGCTAACAGAGATTATGCATGCAAAGAGGTTTTGCGTATGGTGAGGTGCACGAGGGTAATTATGCGAAATTCATGGAAGTAGCTTGAGCTGGCAAACAAGTGTCTAATCCAGCACCTACCAGTACGTATGAATGACCTGGCCAACGCTTATTGCGTTTCCTTAAGCTGTGCTTGTGCATGTGAAAACAACTTGAGACGCTGGCTTGCTGTTGCAGCAACATCACGGCAGCAGGGGAGTTTGGGATCTGGTTGCAGAACAGGAACAATTGGAATAGTTATTGAAAACCAAGGAATATATGCTGGATGATACTAGGAAATGAAGTTGTTTGAAAATGTGCTTTAGAGCTTATAGTGCTTTATAGTTCATGCATACTCATGAATGCCAAGGCATCCCTTTACTTTTACAATCTCACGAAGTAATATTCCAGTTGCTCAAATCATCGCAGATGGGGAGAGCATGGCTGCACTAAAAGGGCTTGGGTGTTAGTCCATAGATGTCGTTAGACATAAATGCAATATAAAACCTGCGGGGAACTGGCCACGGGGAACGCGTAGTAGGGAGAGAAAAGAATATGGTGGCGAGGCAGAGGTGCTGATCATGATGGTAGCGCTACCGGTTCTGGTGATAGTAATTCTAGTGGCGCTGCTGGTGATTGTCCTCGTGATGCCTAATGGGGAAGTATCGCGGCCCCCGACTTATAGCATGATTATAGGTATACGGATTAATATCGATGACTGTAATGGAAAAGCGTAGCAGAGGCAGGGGAGTTGGGAAAGTGTTGATCGGTTCGAAGGGCAGGAGAAGATAGTCTGCCTCACTATAGAGGCGGCCATGCACTAAAAACGAATATACCTGCTCCCTAACTGTAGCTAGCGCTGTACTTGCCCTTCTGGGTTTCTGATGCACATGTGATATGGAGATGGTAAACGTAGAAGTATGGAGACTAATGATGGCACGGAGTACAAGGTAGGCGGAGACGTTAATAAGAAATCGATGTATTGCTTTACAGTGTGGATACAAGGTACTGTCAAACCTGCCATATCGGGTCCTTGCGGTGTGAAATGTTTGTCTAACAGGTGTCAGCATCTGGTCCACAAGTCTAGTGGGGATACCTAGGTACGGAGGGGCAAAAGGACGTACCTGTGGGGATTTGGGAGTTATTTACATATATGGAGCACCGAATAAAAAGATATTCAATAGGGGAACATAGCAGTGGTAGAGGTCATTTGTGTTGAAGATGGAGGTTTGATATAGGCTCTGAATCCATAACAGCCCCTGAATTTATATGTACCACCCACCATACATAGTTCTCAGAATCGCTGACGGCGGGAGAAGAAAGATGAGGTGTAGTTATGGAATCTGACCCCATTCAGTAGTCTATCTATTGCCATAATGATCCATGTAAATTGGAATAAAAAAAATTTAAAAAATTAAAAAATGTAAATTGGAATAGAATCAGGCCTTACATTTCCCCTTCGGAGACATAGTGTAGTTACACAATCGCGGGGAGAGGGGCCGGTACGTCCCAGGGGTTGGACGGTCCAGCCGGGTCTCCACCCGGAGACGTACCCTCACCATATGCTTAACATCAACATGAGTACTGATTTACCCAGAAAAAATAGAAATAGTTACACAATCGCTCGTAGTTGAGATACTTATAGATAGCTTATAATTAATATATCCACAGTGGCATAAACTAGCCTCGTTCGAGTGATACAGTCCCATTCAGGAACTGTGCGAGATGCATAAATGAAGGCGTGCATAACAGGTTCCTCCAACCTCACTTTATGACGTCCAGGCATCCTAGCCGGCCTCATGCTGCCTGGAATATGCAAAATAGTCGATATATGCAACTCGCCTGAGTCGGTTATGCAACCCCCAATTTATGCATCCCGGACAGTTCCTGAATGGGACTGTACATATTCCGCATGTAGTAGCATGCACCTAGGGTTATTCCACTTCGGTACGTCCACACATCTAGAAGTCTGCATCCAACCACACTGTAGAGTCCGTGGATCGAAGAATAGCTAGGTGCTACCCTGTACTTGGCCCAATTCTGGACCAGTAGGTATACCAACCCAGAAGCCGGACCCCAATTTGATAGCATAGCTAGTCCATGTCATCATCTGTTAGTTTATCCCCCATACGGTAGTCCAGATCCCTGGAGCGAAACGACAACTGCCTTTAATTTTGATAGACAGCGGGTATGATTTTTATTCATGGTTAATACTCCTTGTTATGACTGGAGGTAGTAGGGAGTAGGTAGTAACCAAACCCCCTCACGTGTGTACACAACATGACCACTACCTACGGGGACTCTTGCACAACAACGCCCAAGAGCCCAAGTTCTATTCATCGTAGCAGCCGCTTGGAGTTCAGTCACTAGCTAACTAGATTAAAAAAAGCAGCTGCGAACGAGACGGCAAAACCGACATACAGTAAGCTACAGTCTTAACCGGCGATTTCTGCTATACCTACGGTAAGACATGAGTCGCTTGCTACGGAGTGGCAGTGAGGCCTTGATATAAGCAACCCTCGATATAAAAACCCTGTGGTACAAGAAACTCTCGTTATAAGCTTTCTTTATACCTTGTTTATTAGTACATAAACCTGAAAGCTGTTTAGAGGGGAGCTCGTAGAATTATTGAGTGATCATGCATGTTAATTCCCCTTTGGGCAGGTACATCATTCACGTGACTCGTGTCGCAGTAAGATGGCACTGGTCTCGAGACGTTGAGACTTTACTGTGCATATGCTACGTCGGAGAAAAGTGCTGAACTTCTATCCAAGGATTTCTATGAGGTTCTTTGAGGCTCTTTGTTAGACAAAAAGCAACGTGGGTGCCTCGTGATTATACAACGCCCTCTATCAGTTCTCAGCCCTCTTTCGACCACGCAGGCACCACAGACTATGCACCACCCGCCAGCTGGCATTCCTCGAATCAGGACAGGGTTAGCGTGGTAGGTAATGACGATGCTATTGATATCAGATATGTGGTGATGCATTGTAGTGTCCCTGTAATGGATGCTCTTACTAGCATCTGCGTCTCACAACCTAGAGGGGCAGTCTTCGCGACAGGCTTACTACAAGAACAATGTTCTCGATATTCTCATCGCCAGCAATCGCGACAGTAACTTGTTGCACAAGGTGATACAGTTGGGCAAATTGTACGGAGTATGGAGAAGGAGAATCTTTCGCAGGTCGCTACCGTGCCACCTAGACTAGTTGCTACTCACATCCACGACGTTCAGGCCCAAAACCCATTGAGCTGCCTCCTGAAGACCTCAAAATCGTGTGCCGACATTATCACCTGCCTAGGCAAAATCTGACAAGATTCGGAACTGAGTATTGTGACACTTAGCATTTCTTCCAACCTGAATCCGCGGCACTCACGAGCCCTTGATGCCTTCAAAGATTTTTCAGGCCTTCTTGCAGCGATATTACTACCAAGCGATATTTTCCTTTGTGAAAACCAACACGAGGATACTTGCCTTCAACGCAGCCGCCGGCCAGGATCGGAGATGTGCCGATTCTGGGTCTCTCCGCACCCGCAGAAGGGGTCCTCCGCCCTGCCGATCTGGTGAAGCCACGCCCGCATCGGTCCCTGATCCGTGTGGAGGTACGTCAGGCCCCTCCGCTCGTCTCGATCCCACTTGAGGTATGGTGCCTTCTCATACAGGGGGTAGGCCTGTCTGATACCAGCCGGTGTCGCTAGGCTCGGTCTCGACATCCACTGACCCCGCATGGTCGTGTCTTTCGCCCTTCTGTCCGCCAGCCCGTCCCCCGCAACCCCGCTGTGCTATAGCCGTAAATGAGAAAAACAGCCGATGTTGAACTCGATACATGAGACCCCAACTAAATACATGATACCCCGACCCTTCTCCATCCACCTTACTCCGATCTAATCCACTTCTCAAGGTGTGATTGCTGCTTGCGTTTGATGTTGAGGTCTGACATTCGGTTGGTTAGAGTGGTAATAGACTCAATTAAAGATGTTGTTTCTGGTAGCGCTGCAGTACTGGGGGCGGTCTGAATAACATACAGTTGAAGGATTTCAAGCACATGTTGACTTCCGTTCTGGTAATCAATGGTCGTGGTTCGGAGTCATCAAGCCGTTCTTCGGATGGTAGATCAGATTGTGGTGAGTCGGCAGCTGCAATTTCCTCAATAGTGAGGCGGGTCTGACGCTCAGGGATATATTCATCAGGGGGGGGCTTCAAAATCTCGGAGATCTTGTTGGTTGAGGAAGGGAACAGACGGAATTGCACGCAATGGCACTCGGATAGAATCATAGACTTGACCAAGCTGAGAGTGAGGATTGCCATTGGCAGGTCGGGGGAGTTCCACTGGGGCTTCTAAACGCAGGTGTGCCTTGTTCCAGCAATGACAAATAGTCTCTGCAGACACCTTTGACCATGCTTGCAACACAGTCGGAATTGCGGTGAGAATATCCGGATTATATTGAAGGGTTTTTTATCGTCCAGTGGAGGTGGTCGTAATTCGAGATTCTGGTGTTGGATGTGCTTTAAGCCAGGTCGGAAGCCCCTGACAATACAGATGTCAGCGGTATGCTTTCAGAGTAGCAATAACTCCTTGATCGCATGGTTAAAGATGTGAAGTAGGATTTGGAGGGAGAAAGCTGAATCCGAATATTTACCATATACCCGACTTGGTTGTCATTGACCGGCCGGGAATATTCGGCTTTTAGCCTGAACCCATACCCTAGTTATGCTCTCTCGGAGTGCCTATACATACGAATTTGAATTTTAGGAAGGCGCCATCGAGTATGCATCCAGGTATGCAGTTTTCCCCCCCTCTGGCAGTCATTTCTGCTAACAAAAAAACTCGTCAGGAGCTTTCTATGCGTTATCGCAGGATATGCGCTTACATGGGATGCAAAGTCATAGGTTTGACTGTAGTGCATTAGAGTTAGTTCTCATGTGTAAGCACAGTGTTCGTCGGTGGACTGGGTGCAGAGACTGGTCGATTCACGGACTGGGCCCATTCGGGTACAGGTCAGTCTCTTTGCGAACTCAATTTATTCGTCGGTGGACCGGAACAACTTGATCTCAATGCCTTTCTTTATCTGATTCCCCTGGTTCCGAGTAGGGCGTTAATGATGTCTTGCGAATGTTGTATTCTGCAGCCAACTTACCCATGGCTAATGCTCCTATCACGATGCATCTATGTTCATGCCAGTGCATGTCCATTCCCAGGAATCTCTAGAGTTCCATGCTCCTTCCCTCACAGGCCCCCATTGGAAGTGGGCAAAGATCACAAGGCATCAGCTGGCCAATCCCCGTGGACCGAATGCTATGTGCGTGTGTTGGTGTTTGTTGGACTTTTCTCCCATGTATGTACCACACTGGGCTGTGGCACCTCAGATACTAGTGCTCCTATGGCCCGGGAAAAAGCAGAATAGAAGGTGCCCATACCTTGTATGTCGTTCCATGATCCATCCGTCATATGGGTTTCTGCTTCACCTTTTAACTGGAAAAGCTTTCCTACTGGCTCAAGCAGGATTGTGATATTATTGTATATAGGTAAGTTGGTTGTTAGACCTCAGGGTCCCAGATCCGCCAACTTTGGTAATCACCCCAAGGCTGATAGGCTTTCTTGGGACATCAAAGCTACCGGCCAGGACTAAGCCAGAGGTTCTAGCTGTTCCTCCGTGTATGGAGTATACAATCCTACCCCCGATGGTGGATGTCGACATTGCGGATGCATAGGAGGCAGAGTGTGGAAGATACAAGCATCGGAGGTAATATCCTGATTTTGTTATTCATAATAAAAAATCAGACTCCGAATTTGTAACACATCCCGCTATCATGAATGCATCTATAATTTCGACAGCAGTTTGTCTCAGTGGTACAAGAGCTCCTCTTGTTTCACAGTGTGGTGACCATGGGATTCAAAAGGCGCAAGGTGGTTGTACTCGAATGGAAACTTGGAAGTTGGCACTACAGGGAGCTACATTACGGCTCTGATCAGTTACACGATGATTATCCGAGCTACTGGAGTAAACTCTGGTTATAAGCAACGGGAGGTATATGCTTATAATGAATATATGTCTATATCAAGAGAAAAATACAAACATGATGTAACGGACTAACGGCAGGGTTAGGGTGATTTAAAACTCCGTTGTGGTTTTTTTGCCCTCTACCATCCATCACCGGGTAATGCGTCATCACCGGGATTTGCATCAGCCCCCACGCAATCCCTGTCAGACTCTCCTTGGCGGGTCAGTGGGATGTAAAATCAACGTTATCATATCCAGCAAAATATATAAGCATCCTGAAGATGCAGAGATTCATTGACATGTGGTGGGAATGCGTCAGGGATGGCTAATGGCAATTTACGGGGGAGTCATATTGTGGCATTGAGTAGAAAGGGGCATAAACGAGACAACTGACCCTCAGCACTGGTCATGGCTTGAGGATATATATCAATTGAGAGTTGTATGATCTATTCTAGTGCCTATAGATGCGTTATAAGTTGGGTAGAGGTTATAAGACCGTTAGCGTAGAACAGAGAGTTCATGGAGACTTGGTGCACTTTTCCGGAGTTTGTATATAGAGGAACCGAGGCCAGTATGGACCACTCTGAACCCACAAAGCCTAGTCTGGTTGCCGGAACTCGCATGCATATACCTAGATACATATGAACTAATCTGAATTCAGCTGCATCAATTTAGGTTCTAATATGATGACATGGGGTTGCCTGTGGCAGGCTTAGCTTACCTCAATATACTTAGGAGCCTTTACCAACTCGAAATAGTGGGATATACAAGGCCCGAGTACAAACCGTTCGGACGTGGGCCATTGGGCCAGCTGGTAGTGCGGAGGTGGGTAGCTCGCGCTCGCTCGCAATGATCTGATCTACCCCACATGGTGATTTCTTATCGATACAGTTGAACCTCTATATTTGCATTAGGTCGGGACCGGGAAGGTCGATGCTAACAGAGAGGTTATACATTTAGAGAGGTTTTGCGGAGGGTCACGTGTACATGGGTAATATTATCTGAAATTCACGGAAGTAGGTAACAAATATTCTACCACACTCCCACCACTGCCCCAGCTACCCCACTACCCCCGCTACTTCAGCTCATCTCTGCCACTTCAACTCATCTCAGTTGGGCTTACCTATTGGATTGTCACGGATTGTGCATCTAACAATTTTCATAGGCCCGCCACGGTGGAACTAGTTATGCAGGTTTAATTGTTAGTGCTTGGCATGTTTGGGACCGGCAAAACGCTATGCATGCTATTAGAGAGTTATGCTATTATCACCATAGTCCCGAGCTCGGGCCGGCGAGGTCTATGCTAACAGAGAGGTTATGCATATATAGAGGATGCTATTATAGAAGTTCGACTGTAAATACCCCTGTTAGCGAACAGTAATTATAAGCATATGTAATGCTTTACAAGTAAGTGGCTAAGCTGTGAATACGCAAATTGGCTATAAAGTGCTCTTTTGTATGATAGGGTATGATTCTAGCGAGTATATATTGTAGTAAGGAATGCATGTTGGAGCGTCTGGTCAAATTGGTCATTCATATGCATGTCAACGCATCAAGCAACTGCGGAAATACTTAGAGATGATAGAGGGTAAAACGGGGGGTGAAGGATATTATACATATATAAAATCGAAGTACGTATTGGCCATGGCTTGCAAATAAATTGGTCAAGAGGGAAAGAATAAAAGGGCCAGGACTCCACAAGAACGTTTTAATAGTGATCGCTAAGATACTTCGTGAGGTATGTTTCTTTTTACCCTCCAAGACCCCGCTGATAAACTCGCAAATTTCATAGGAACGGGGCCTATATTGATTTGATGATGTGTTAGGTAACTGGGTATACTTAGGTAGCTTCATTGCTGGCATATCACCAGCTGGGACTTCAATAAAGAATCTCAGGTATTATTTACTGAATACTTCTATGGAAATTCCCTCCAGGGGCGCTGGCGGATGGAACAAAATCTAGCGGGTGAAACTTGACCAGATCAATGCTGCCTTTATCTTATGTAACTGACATTGGTCAAACAGAGCCCTGATTAAGCATTGTGTACCGTGATGTTGCGGGGTATAACAGTGTTGAGAACTCCTTCATTGCTTGGGCAATGGCTCAGAACATATATAATCCCCCATCATCATATTTCCGTAGTCTGTATTGTCGTTACTAGTATTCGAGTGAGGCGAGCGGTGAGTCGTGAATCCAGTGAAGGACGTGCTATATGAGAGAAGAGGTAGAAGCTTTGTATTGATCTAGCTACTGTAATGGAGTGAACTGATGTGATACACAGAAGTAGCAGGCAATACAAGGGCTATATATACATGAACGGGACATTCAGTTGAATGTGCACATGTGTGCACATGAACGTTCACATGAGCGCACATGGTATCATGTGGAGCTCAACAGGATACGCATGAGACTAGGTGAAATAGGCTCATGGCGGGTGTGCAAGGTAATGACGGTATAGCTAGGTATGGGCGTAATGACATTCTAACAACTAGGGATGGGAATACTTGGAATGCAGCTCAATACTCCAAAAGGCAATGCAGCAGAAATACTCAGTAGATAATATAATCAAATATATAGTCTACTGCTAAAAGCGAGTCTACGGAACTTGCGCATTGGATGTGGATGGAGGCTTCCTTGTATAAACACAAGGAATGGAGTGGCATTTGATTTGAAGCCTCCGCTACTACGTTGGGGCTATTATTCAAAACCATAGTGTGTAAGTGTTTTCCCAGTCCATGACTCGTAACCAACATACCGGTATCTCAAAGGGGTAAGCATCCCAAAAAACTGCGAGCAGGTGGCAGAGTTTATTTCGCGAGCGACGACAGTGGCTCTGGGCGTTCTCCTTATCAATTTTCTTTTCCGCGCAACAATTTCTGAGTATACAACACGGCAGAGACCGGCCAGGCGGAGGTAGATAATCCCCTTCTCATCATGAGGTAGATAGTTCGAAGATGAGGACTGATTTGGCCCCCCGAAAAAAAAAAAGGGGGTAAGCACCTCGACAGAGACCAAGTGAAAGTAGCAGGGGTGCTCGAATACAACCACGAACTAACAAAAGGAAAACCATAGATACGATATTGTAGGTTTAAATAAAATAAAAAGCCTCTAGAGGCAATTTTCCATCACTATTCGCCATTTCCCTAGTCTCATTTGCCTTCATCCATGCACAGAAACAAACGCTACCAGTGGTAGGTAAACACATAAGACAACATGTACCGCAGGCACCCACCACATCGTCGTAATTAGCATTGATGCCCCACTCCCTGAGATGCCTACCGGGCCTGGCGTCTGTCTTGGCGTCTGTCCTGGCGGCTGTGTGGGCAATTCCGTTGACGGACCGGTTTGTACAGAGCAGTCTTGGGCACAGAATGGTTTGTTGTTATTGTAACCGATTTGAGGTTTGCAGCATAAGTAGCCATCTCGGCAGCACAAGTCGGGTATGTTGGCACAGAGTGTGTAGCCTGGGTCACAGTACGCGCACTTTGGGTTATCATTGCAGAATGGCTGGTTGAAGTTGGCATCGTCTGGGTTGGAGCCAATACAGCAGGTTTGTCCCGATGGACAGCAAGTCGAACGGGAATAGTCGGAATTTGTGCATGCTGGTAAATGAAGGGCCATGAAATATGTGAAGTTAGTTTGGGGACATAGGCTAGTTCAACCTCACAGGATGGAGAACTCTAGAACCTACGAGTATATCGCGAGTTTGGACAGCTGGGACAGTCTAATTGGGGTTTCCAGCAAAATGTATCGTTCTCCTCCGTGTAGGTGCAGCATTTGCCGAAGGGTTCGGCGCAACAACTCGTGCTATTGTTACAGCCTATTATGCACAATAAAGTCAGCCCTCTATGAATGAGAAGTACTTTCATCTTCCGGGGTCGGTTCCTTACATGTACGCCCTTCTTTGCAGCAGCCGTTATCTTTGCAGCACACATTGGACCCAATAGGACAACAACCACTCTCTCCCCCATTGGGGCAACACGTCTTGCCACTCCCACAATGGTAAGTCCCACAACATGTTGCAGTCTTTGGCACACATGTCTGCCCACAGCACTTTTCGTCACTGGTACACTGTATACCCCCGCAACTTGAACAGGTTTCTCCAGGGAGTGCACAGCCGCCTCCAGGGCAACAGCGGTGACCCTGTGGGCAATACTTATCTCTTCCAGCACAGCATACAGCCCCGCTAGGCACACACCCGCCATCTGCATCTTCACAGCAGTCCTGACCCTCCCCGCAATTTCCACCGCTCGAACAGCAGGTATCGGACCCCGCAATATAACAGTAGTCTGTAGATGGGCAACAAGTTTTGCCTGCTTTACAGCAATAACCAGGATCATTTGTGCACGGCAAATAGCCATCGTCCCTACACACACTTCCTTGCCTGCCCTCAAGGATTTGGCGAACTTTAACGGTTGGGTTCTTCGAGGTTGATACAGGATCTTTAATGGCGCCTAAGCGGTCAGCTTGTACGTGGCTTACTAAAAGGTTTGTTGCAGAATTGTGGCCTAGACCCAAACTGGGGGCAGGCTCCGCTGAGACTTTGAATGAGCGGAAAACGTTCTCGAGCTCTCGCTTAGCGAGGTCAATATTGTTCTGGACTTGTCGGGCATGGAGGGTGGAAGAAGGGACTCCAATCCGGAATGGGATCGGTTGGAGAGCCTCATCCGCGGAGGTTGGGATGACGGAAATAAAAAATAAAAGCAGTGATAAAGTGATGGCATTGATTCTACTGCGAGTCATCATTTCTATGAATTGCTCCACAGGATATTAGATCTGGTTGGCATTAGACGTCCGTCTGTATGCTTCACTTTATATGGTAGGTCCCTTCAAATAGCGAGCTTAGTTGCTACGACGTGAACAATTATCTTGGTGTGCCTTGACCAGGGTCTAGTTACATAGGAACCACTTCACGCATAATTAATGCAGCCACAGTTGTTGCGCTTAGCGGCGGGAACCATACCGTGTCACGGTCGCCACCCAATCAACAATCAGTAAGTACATCAGGTACAACCCATGAAGTACCAGTTGCTGCTAGGTTCCAGAGCGCGCTGAGACTATTACACCAGACAAAATTGTCTTGGATCATATTTGAAGCCGATGTATCATTAGTTTGCCGATATGTGGGGTTTGTACACCCAATTGAGGCTGAATATTCGGGGAAGGAAACAATCCTTGTCCGCCACTGGACAATCTAATCATGTCATGCTAAAATGTTATGTGTAAAGAAACAAAAACTAGTAGTTCTCAAATAATCAGAACCTACAGGGTTTAGTGCAAGCCACAAACTAAAACCATAGGCCGTGTGATCTGAGTACATCCGAGTCCTTGCAGCTGCACTTCGAGTTTGTACAATTGTGTGGTTGCGACGTCAAACAACATAGCTACCACAATCGTACAATAACAAGCATGCCTCGAACATCAGAGGGAGCCCACTTCCTAGAGGACATTGACGCGGCAATTGAGATTGCAGCCGGTTCTTATTTATTGGCATCAGAGGAGGTGCATATTCAGGACCTCCTTGCGGATGCGAGATACCGCATTCCTTGCTTTATTCAGCGATTAATGTGGAATAAATGCAAGTAATGCAGACTCTTGAAATATACCCAGAACATGAGCTTGATGTATCTAGCGTGTGAACCAAAAACACCTTGTAGATACATGAACCAGGTTCTGATTACACTCTAATTTTCTACCAACGTCACTAGCTACATGCACAGCAAGGTCAAATTTCCGCATATCTTCCTCCCCGGTTTTTTATATTTATTTTTTCCAGTCATACGCCCAGTCAGCCTTAGGGGTCTTGGAACCTTTGACGGGGCGGGGCCTTCATTGAGAGTGGTCGACCCCCCGTGTGTGTGCGCCTACTGGCCTGTCTAGCACATGTATCCCTGTATTTCCTTCATCTCACACCTCCCCGAATTTCCTGCTTGATAACACCATTTGGGGGAGCGGGATCAAACCCACTACCTGCTGGGAGACTACCCATTTTCGGCCAGCGGCGCACTGCCAACTACACTGGCATCCCCCCATTCCTCCCCGGTCTCCCCAGTCCCCGCCTCTGCGGCATTGATTTTGAAGTTCTCATCTTGGCTGCCATCAGCAACTAGGGATATACCAGCCCTGCCCAAGAGGCCGGCTTGCTCCTTTCCCCAGGTGTAGCCACTCCCAGGCTCGTTGTATGTACAGTATAGGTATACCTGTGCCCTCTAGCGTGACAGGGATCTTCTTATATTCCAGATCTTGCCCTAGCAGAACTCAAACTTAGCTAGAAACAGGATGCCGGGCTCAGATCAAAGCGGAAATGGGGAAGGCCCATCTCAAATACCGAAGGTCGGGGCCAGGATGATTCACAGCAAAAGATATGAAACTAAGGAAGATCAATACCTCTGCGCAGCATGCGAATCGAGGTGATCAGACCAGAACAGAGGGCGATTAATGGGTTAATGGGATGGACTGGCTATTGAGATGCGAGCGACTAGGGTATACTAGGACTAAGGGTACCAAATACAGGCCTCTTGGTACAGGCAAAATCTAGCATCGGTGCATTCTACTTTTGACCAGCGGGAAAAGATGCATTGATCGCAGATATATTCATGAGACGGAATACACAGTTTGCGAGCCCACAGCCAGACAAACCCTCATGGGCTAGGCTATCCCATTGACCCATCAATCGCTGCAATGCGAAGGGTTTGTGAGTACCGCCGCCTCGTAGCAGTCTGGTTGCCAGGTCTGAAGGGAGGTGCTGAAACTTGCAGATAGGCTCAAATTAAACCTAACGCTAATGTATGTAAAGTACCTTATGTGGGGGAAGCTACGGCGCATCCCTTTTGATGTATCAGTACCCTGCTGAATGTCTCACCAGAAATAGTGGGCACTTGGGCTAGAGATGCATATTCTTCAGCTTAGCGCAGCATAACTTTCCCCATGTTCTAGGCCGGGTACTAGTATTTTCTTCATTGGTAGTATAAAGATAACATAAAGCAATGTGATCAAAAGGGAGAGCAGCACTGAAGGTCAAGGAATATTATTTCTTGTGGTCGAATAATTAATCTGTTCCCGTTAATAATCTGCAATATTTTGGGGGGGTGAATCAGTACTCGTATTTATGCTATATAGAATATGACGAGGGCATGCATCCCCGAGTGGTGACTCGGCTGGATTATCCAACCCCTGGGCCATGCCAGCCCCGCCCCCTGAACTACCTGACTACATACAACTCAACTCTGCCCCCCCCCCCGGTCAACCGCCCCCTCCTCACCTCC
>Ga0307511_10001799_pt1 | contig 22546 bp, 18 predicted proteins | sample 13_EM_MG_FD_200266 | JGI IMG/M metagenome (GOLD analysis project Ga0307511, IMG submission 200266) | Populus trichocarpa ectomycorrhiza microbial communities from riparian zone in the Pacific Northwest, United States - 13_EM | ecosystem: Host-associated > Plants > Roots > Unclassified | place... | reverse complement strand
GCTTCGCTGTCAGATTGGAGGGGAAGGAGCGCACGGTCACGTTGTACTGCTGCACCGCTGCGATGTAGCGGTTGCGCGCGACCGTGATACGGTTTTCCGTGCCCTCCAGCTGCGCCTGCAGGTCGCGAAAGTTGGCGTCGGATTTCAGCTGCGGATAGTTCTCGGTCACCACCAGCAGCCTGGAGAGAGCGCTCGACAGTTCTCCCTGGGCGGCTTCGTACTTGGCGAATGCCTGCGGATTGTTGATGAGCTCGGGAGTCAACTGGATGCTGCCGACCTTGGCGCGGGCGTTGGTGACACCGAGCAAGACCTCCTTCTCCTGGGCGGCGAAGCCCTTGACCGTGTTGACCAGATTGGGGACCAGGTCTGCCCGACGCTGGTACTGGTTCACGACCTCCGACCAGCTCGACTTGATCTGCTCATCATTACGCTGCAGCGTGTTGTAGCCGCAGCCTGCGAGGGTCGACGCTAGGAGCATCATCGCCAGGGTCGCTCGAAATTTACGCATCTGATGTCTCCGAAATCGGCCGGTTGATGAGGATTAGCCTTGGCCGCTTGAGCACGAGACTAGCGCCGAGTCATCGCGAAACAGTCTCGGAAAAGTCGCAAGTACCGCGCAGGTTTTCTTCGGATGTCTCGCCGTGACGTCGTGAGCGGCCTGCCCAGACGACTATCGCCGTGCTGGCGAGTGATGGCTCAGCACGATGATCTTGTCACGGTTCGCGATCATTTCGAGATGTTTACGGGAGCGGGTGGCGGCAAACTATCGCAACGTTTTGCGCCGTTTGAACCCACATCGCGCGGGCGGGAGAAAGGGTGTGAAGGCATCGGACTGCGAGGACGCGACACGCGGTGAACCTCTCCCCCTGGGTGTGTCGGTGCACCGGAACGGGGTGAATTTCGCCGTGTTCGCTCGACACGCGTCGGGCGCACAGTTGCTCTTGTTCGAGCCGAAGGATCTGTCACGGCCTGCGCGCGCGCTCGACCTTGACCTCGAGTGCCACCGGACCGGGGATATTTGGCACGTGCGCCTCGCAGGAGTCTCCAATGGATGGGCGTACGCTTGGCGGATGATGGGTCCGTATGCGCCGGCGGAGGGGCATCGATACGACGCACGGCGCCTCTTGCTCGATCCCCATGCGGTGGCGCTGGTCGGAACGGCCGATTGGGATTTCGCACGCCTGCGAGACGATGGAGCGGCGCGCGGGGGGAATTCAGCGGCACTCGCGTTTCAGGAGGATGCGTCCTTTGCGGCGAAGGGCCTCGTAGTAGATTCCGATTTTGACTGGCAGAACACGTGCCGTCCGAAACGTCCCTGGAGCGAGACCGTGATCTACGAAACTCACGTACGCGGTCTGACAATACATGAGTCCTCCGGTGTGACGCATCGCGGATTATTCCTGGGTGTGATCGAGAAGATTCCGTACTTACGGAGTCTCGGTGTTACCGCGATCGAATTGCTGCCGGTCCATGAATTCTTCGAGGATGAGCTGATTCGGAGCAATCCTCAGACCGGTGAACGGCTGCGCAACTATTGGGGTTACAGTCCCATCGCGTTTTGCGCGCCCAAGGAGACTTACTCCACTCGGGTTGCCCCGGGTGCGCAGATCGATGAGTTCAAGATGATGGTCCGCGAACTGCACCGCCACGGACTCGAAGTCATTCTCGATGTCGTCTTCAATCACACGGCTGAAGGCAATGAGTCGGGTCCGACGCTCAGCTTTCGCGGACTGGACAATCGCATCTATTACCTGCTCGAGCGTGACCGGCGTCTCTATGCGAATTTTTCCGGTGTCGGCAACACGCTCAACTGCAATCATCCGGCGGTGCGAGACTTTGTTCTCGATTGCCTGCGCTACTGGGTGATCGAGATGCATATCGACGGGTTCCGCTTTGACCTGGCTTCCGTGCTTGGGCGGGATACCGAAGGCCGACTTCAAGTGAATCCGCCCTTGCTCGAGCGCATTGCGGAGGACCCGGTATTGCGCGACGTTAAGCTCATCGCGGAAGCCTGGGATGCGGGCGGCGCATATGAGGTCGGGCGATTTCCCGGGCGCCGTTGGTCGGAGTGGAATGGTCAATACCGCGATGACGTGCGACGGTTTTGGCGCGGTGACCCCGGCTCGCGAGGGCGGTTTGCCACGCGGCTTGCCGGGAGTTCCGACCTCTACGAACGCGACGGCAAGAGTCCCGTCAACAGCATCAACTTCGTCACCTGTCATGATGGCTTCACGCTCGCCGACTTGGTCACGTATGCCTCATCACACAATGAGGCCAACGGCGAGGACAATCGTGACGGACCGGGCGAGAATTTCAGCGCCAACTACGGCGAGGAGGGATCGACTGATGATGCAAAAATTACCGTGCTGCGGACACGGCAAATCAAGAACTTCATTGCAACACTGCTGATTTCGCGGGGCGTACCCATGCTCCTCGGCGGTGATGAGTTTGCACGCACGCAGCGGGGCAATTCGAACGCGTATTGTCAGGACAACGAGATCTCCTGGTACGACTGGCGGGGCATCAAAGAGCATGCTGAGATCGTGCGCTTTACGCGTGCGCTCATCGAGTTCCGCAGGGACCACGCCGTATTGAGCGCGGAACGGTTTTACTCGGGCGAGGAACTCCAATGGTTTGACCAGGGCGGGCGCGACCCCGCCTGGGACGCCCCGGACGTGATCCTCGGGTGCACCCTGCGAGTGCAGGCTGCGCTCCCGTTGTGTTTCCTGTTCAACCCGTCGGATGAGCCGTGCGAATTCCAACTTCCGGTCGTTGCCGATACGACGTGGGCAGTCGCCTTTGACACGGGGCGAGAAGCTCCCGATGACGTGTATTCGCCGGGAAACGAGCGTCCGGTCATGTCTCGTGGCACGTATCACGTCGTGAGCCGCGCGGTGGTCGGACTCGTCGGCCGGCGGGTTGCACATCCACAGACACCGTGAGCGACGAGAGGCAGCGCACGCATTTTGGTCCGAGGGGAGGACCGGCTTCAGCTACCCATCGAAGCCCGCGATGCGGAGCGCTGCGAAAAGGTGTGCGCTTGAACCCATGCGCAACGCACACCTTATGATGTGCGTTGCGAGTTTCGAGAAAGTGTCGGCCATGGTAGTAGGATTTCAGGTCGGCGGCTGCGCCTCTGTGGCCCAGGGGGGCTTCCCGCATAGTCTCAGCAAGCCGGCCTTTGACCTTGTAGCGACCGGGGAAGGGGAGTTAACGGGATGACGAGTCTGCCGGGGTTCGCCGACGTAATTGATCAGGCGCCCGATGCGATCGTCCTGGTCGACCCCGCCGGCGCGATCGTGTACGCAAATCAGCGGGTCGCTCATCTTTTCGGCACCTCGCCGACCGACCTCATCGGCCAGACGGTCGAAGCACTGATTCCGGAACGGCATCGCGGGCGACATCTAGCACACCGAGGCACTTATGCGCGCGATCCGAGGGTTCGCCCGATGGGGGATGCTCGCGTTGCGCTCGCGGGGCGTCGAGGCGACGGCAGCGAGTTTCCCGTCGACGTCCACCTGGCTCCGATCAACGCTGACGGAAATCAGTGGACGCTGGCCGTGATTCGCGACGCGAGCGAGCGACTCCGGATTGAGGAGGAGCTGCGCCGGGCCACGCAGGCTGCGGAAGAAGTTGCCCGGGTCAAGGGCGAGTTTCTCGCCATGGCTGCGCACGATCTGAGTCAGCCGGTCCAGAGCCTCGAGCTGGCGATCGGCGCGTTCGAGCGGGGCGCCCTGCAGGCGTCCGACGTTGCGGAGCTTACCGCCGTCGCTTCCCCCTCACTCGTTCGGATGCGCGAGCTGCTCAGGATGCTGATCGAGATCTCGCGTCTCGAGTCAGGCACCATGCGGGTGAACGTCGAGCCCGTCAGAATCGCTGACATCTACGGTGACCTCGAACGGCAGTTCGAGCCTGTGGCACGGGCCAAGGCTTTGCACTTTGCGAGTGAGCCGTGCGGCCACATCGTCGAGACCGATCCGACCCTGTTGCGAGGGATGCTCTCCAATCTCGTCGCGAATGCGATTCGATACACGCCGCACGGGGAGATTCGCATTCGGTGCATAGAGCCCTCCGATGGGAGTTTGCATCTCCACGTATGCGATACGGGCATCGGCATTCCGGGCGATCAATTGCAGATCATCTTCAATGACTTTCACCGACTCGAAGCCGCGCGACACGCGCACCGGGAGGGATTCGGCCTGGGCCTTGGGATCGTGCGGCGTTTGTCCGGCTTGCTCGGCTTTCCCGTTGCGGTGCAGTCATCTGTGGGTCAAGGTTCCACCTTCGGCGTCAAGATTCCACCAGCTAAGGTGTATCGGGTCGCGTAACGCGGGAGGACGCGCAGAAGCGGAATTCGCCGCTCCGTCCGAGACGATTTGGAGAGGACTGCGCCGGGGACGGCGGTATCATCGGTTTACTTTTGGTGCACGCCGGACCGCACTCCCATGAGCCGTAGCGTATTGATCATTGAAGACGAGCAGGAACTTGCCAAGATCCTCAAGCGTCACTTGGAGGATCTCTCCTGCACCGTACAGTTGGCTTTCGCTGGGGATACAGGACTCAAGATCGCGGAATCTAAACCGTTCGATCTCATCTTGCTCGACATCATGCTTCCCGGCATGGACGGTCTGGAAGTCTGTCGCCGGCTTCGGGCGCGGCGCGTGTATACCCCGGTGCTCATGCTCACCGCCCGGGCAACGGAGATGGACAAAGTGCTCGGGCTCGAGATGGGGGCGGATGACTATCTGACGAAACCCTTCAGCGTGGCGGAGCTGATCGCCCGCATCAAGGCGATTTTTCGCCGTGTCGATGCGCTGTCCGAGCAGGCCCGGGATGCCAAGGAGCCGCTGCGCTTCGGCGAGGTGCTCTCGATCGACCCGCGCTCGCGGGAAGTCCAGGTGCGAGGTCAACCCATTGCGCTGACGCACAAAGAGTTCGATCTGCTGCTACACCTCGCGCAGAATCCGGGGCGTGTCTACTCACGCGGGCAGCTTCTCGATGCGGTCTGGGGTTACAGCCACGAAGGCTACGAACATGCAATCAACTGCCATATCAACCGGCTGCGCGCGAAAATCGAGCGCGACGTGGCCAACCCGGAGCTTCTGCAGACGGTCTGGGGAGTGGGATACAAATTCGCACCCGAGGCCATTCCGCCGTGATCGTGCCCAGGACGCTTTTCGCAAAGCTCCTGCTGCTGTTCCTGGGCTTCGGAGCTCTCATGGCGGGCGTCTTGATCTTCATGATGCGGGTGTCGCACGAGCGGTACCACCTCGAATACGATCAGATGGTCAACCGCAATCTGGCACAACAGTACATCGCCGATAACCTGTTGGTTCCTGAGCCGCCGCTGACTGCGGGCAACTTGGCAAGCGCTCTCCGCCGTATTACCCACATCAATCCGAACGTCGATGTCTACGTGCTGGATGCGCGGGGTGACATCGTGGGAGCCTCGGCCACCGCCGGTCGGATCGTACGCACTCGCGTTGACCTTGAGCCCATCTCCCGGTTTCTGAGTGGGGGCTTCGGGTACCCGCTGCTGGACGATGACCCTACGGATCCGCGACACAGAGACGCCTTTTCGGCCGCGAGACTGGCGATACCGGGGAGCACGGCGGCGTATCTGTACGTGGTACTCAATCGGCATGAGGAAGGCCCAGGGGCCGGACGGCTGAAGACGACCTACGCAATTGGTGAGGACGCCGGCGTCGTTCTGGCGGCGACCCTCTTGGCCGTCGCCGGCGCCATCCTGTTCCTGCGCATTCTGACTCGCCGCCTTGGAGTCTTGCAGCAGGACATCGAAGGATTCCGAGATGGTCGATTGGTCGCGCTGCCGGAGCGGCAATCCAACGACGTTCGCGGACCGGACGATGAGATCGAGTGCTTGAGGCGCTTGTTTGTCGAGCTCACCGAGCGGATTCGCGGACAGATGCAGGAGCTGCACAAGACCGATGAATCGCGACGCGAGCTCCTGGCGAACGTGTCACACGATCTGCGTACGCCGCTCGCCACCCTTCAAACGCACCTGGAAACGCTGTCGATGAAGGACGACCTTTCAGCCGATGTGCGTCGCACGTATCTGGCGGTCGCGCTTCATCAGTGTCGGCGGCTGGTCCGGTTGGTGGACCAGCTGTTAGAGCTCGCGAAGCTCGATGCAAAGCAAATGACGTTTTCGCCCGAGCCCTTCCAGCTTGCTGAGCTTGCGCAAGACGTCGTTTTAAAATTCTCTCGATCCTCTCGACCCGGCGTCACGCTGACCTTCGAGCCCCCGCCGCAGCGCGTGCCGCTCGTGGTCGGCGACATCGCGCTCATCGAGCGGGTGTTCGACAACCTGCTCGAAAATGCACTGCGTCATGCGCGAGCCGGTGGTCGCGTCACCGTGAGCCTGACACCCGGATCGCAGGCGGTGCGCGTATCCGTGCACGACACGGGATTGGGTATACCCGAAGGTGAGCGCGACCGCGTGTTCGATCGCTTCTATCGGGGTGACAAGAGCCGCTCGTCGGAATCGGGCCACGCCGGACTTGGGTTGTCGATCGCACGTGGCATTCTCGAGCTGCACGGTGGTTTCATCGATTTCGTGAGCGCAGCGGCCGAGGGCACGACTTTCTTCTTCGTATTGCCCATCGCTGCTGCTGGTGGCGCGAGTTGGGAGCTCCGACGCGAGGGGCCACGCCAGGGAACCGCCGTAGGTTAAGGGCACGCGGCGTCAGTTCGAACACTTCGTTCTTAAAGACGTCCCAATCGGGTCGTTGCGCGCGGAAGTCAGTCGACGTCTCGAAGATGATTTCGAGATGTGTCTCCGGGAAGATGGCCGTGACACGCATGCGCCATGCGTTTACGGAAGCTCGATCGCAGTGGAGATGCGAAAATGACTGACCACGATGTGATCTGGCAGTTTACGCGGGAAGCGCGCATTGCCTATTTCTCAATGGAAATTGCGCTCGAGCCGGAAATCCCAACCTACAGCGGAGGTCTGGGCGTGCTCGCAGGCGATACGGTGCGCTCGGCGGCCGATCTTGGCATTCCGCTCGTTGCCGTAACGCTGGTTAGTCGCGCGGGGTACTTTCGGCAAAGCCTCACGCCGGCCGGGGAACAGCTTGAATCTCCAGACACCTGGGATCCCGCGACGCGTGCGACGGCACTCGATGCGCGTGTCGGCGTGCCGATTGAAGGGCGCACGGTCTGGCTGACTGGGTGGTTGTTCGTGCAGGAGTGTCCAAGGGGCATACGCGTGCCGGTGATCCTGCTCGATACGGATGTTGCGGAGAACGCGCCCCAGGACCGCGAGCTCACCCACTATCTCTATGGCGGAGATCACCGCTATCGCTTGAAGCAGGAGCTGCTGTTGGGTGTTGGGGGCATACGACTGCTGGGCGCCATCGGTTTTCGCACGTGGCACTACCACATGAATGAGGGGCACTCGGCGTTTCTTACGATCGAGCTTCTGCGCCGAACCGCGCATCCGGAACGCGATCTACAAGCGGGCGACTCCGCCTATGACATACCGCGTGTCCGCGAGCTGTGCACCTTCAACACGCACACGCCGGTGGAGGCCGGTCACGACCATTTCGCCTATGATTTGGTCGAGGCCGTGGCCGGTCCGATCATCGAGCCTGCGATGCTTCGCCAGCTCGCGGGTGCAAACGAACTCAATCTCACGCGCCTCGCGCTCAACATGAGTGCGTACGTCAACGGCGTCGCCGAGCGCCACGCTGAAACCTCCCGGCGCCTGTTTCCCGGGTATCCGATACACGCCATCACCAACGGCGTGCACGCCGCAACCTGGACCAGTCGTCCGTTCGCCGAACTGTTCGATCGGCACGTGCCGCGGTGGCGCCATGAACCCGAGACCCTGATCCGGGCAGAGTGCTGTATATCCGATGAGGACCTCTGGCAGGCTCACAGTCAGGCGAAGTCCCAGCTCCTGGCTGAAGGGGTGAAGCTCGGGATCAACCTCGATCCGACACGCCCGATCATCGCTTTCGCACGGCGAATGACCGAGTACAAGCGAGCGGACCTGTTGTTCACGGATCTGGAGCGCTTGCGCACGCTCGCGCGGCGATGGCCGTTCCAGCTCGTCTTTGCTGGCAAGGCCCATCCCCATGATGAGGCGGGCAAGGGGCTGATTCGCACGCTGCACGCTCACCTCCAGACGTTGCTCCCAGACGTTCCAGGCGTCTTCCTGCCGAACTACGACATGCGTCTTGCGAGACTCCTCGTGGCCGGCGCCGACGTGTGGCTGAACACACCGCAGCCGCCACTGGAGGCCTCGGGCACGAGCGGCATGAAAGCCGCGCTGAACGGGGTGCCCAGTCTGAGCATACTCGACGGGTGGTGGATTGAAGGTTGCGTAGAAGGCATCACAGGCTGGGCGATCGGTGATGGCGGGAATCACTCGGTGGTGGATGACGCCGCTTCGCTCTACGAGAAGCTCGAGCACGCCGTGTTGCCGGGGTACTACGGTGAACGCCGCGCTTGGATCGCGATCATGAAGGGCGCGATTGCGAAGTGCGGCTCGCTTTTCAACAGCCATCGCATGATGCGCCGCTATGGCGTCGAGGCGTACCTGGAGTAAGGTGCGTGCTACATCTGGACAACATTCATACCGAAGAATTACTAGGCCGCGTAGTCGCGGTCCACGGTTCGGTTGTCGATATTGTATTCCCGTCTGGTGCGTTGCCGGCCATCAATGATGCGGTTGCGATCGAGTGGGATCTGGGGCATTCACTGATGGCGGAGGTTCAACAACATCTCGGACCCACGAGGGTGCGAGTGGTGACGCTCGCAAGTACAGGGGGTCTGAAGCGCAACACGGTTGCGCGCGCTCTGGGCGCTCCTATCCTGGTCCCGGTGGGAGATCCGGTGCTCGGGCGGCTCCTCAACGCAATCGGCGATCCTGCGGATCGAGGCGCGCCGCTGCCCATGAACATCGAGCGGAGGCCCATTCATGCTCCGGCGCCTACGCTCGATCGCCAGAGCGGGGTTCGTCAGATCTTTCACACCGGAATCAAGGTCATCGATCTCCTGGCGCCGCTGGTCAAGGGTGGCAAGGCCGCAATGTTCGGTGGCGCAGGGGTGGGCAAGACCGTACTCATCATGGAGTTGATCCGTACCACCGTCGAGCGGCACTCCGGCATCTCGGTCTTCGCCGGAATCGGCGAGCGCTCGCGCGAGGGGCACGAGCTGCTGCTGGAGTTGGGACAATCGGGGGTGCTCAAACGAACTGCGCTGGTGTTTGGGCAGATGAACGAGCCTCCCGGAGCACGCTGGCGCGCGGGCCTGACGGCGCTCACGATTGCTGAGCACTTTCGGGACGTTGCCCACGAAAACGTGCTGCTGTTGATCGATAACGTGTATCGCCTCGTCCAGGCGGGCGGGGAAGTCTCGGGGCTGCTCGGCCGACTTCCTTCCCGTGTCGGTTATCAACCGACGTTGGCTACTGAGATCGCAGAGCTCGAAGAGCGCATCGCCTCGGTCGCGGGGGCGGCCATCACGTCGATCCAGGCGGTGTATGTGCCGGCAGATGACTTTACCGATCCGGCGGTCGCCGAAATCTTCAGTCACCTCGACTCCTCGATTGTGCTATCGCGTGATATGGCGAGCGAGGGGATGTACCCGTCGGTGGACCCGCTCGGCTCGACCTCCAGCATGCTCGATCCGCGACTCGCCGGTGAGGCGCATTACCGTATCGCAGAGGAAGTTCGTAAAACCATTGCTCACTATCGCGAGCTTCAGGAGATCATCGCTTTGCTCGGCATCGAGGAGCTGAGTGCTTCCGATCGCACCGCTGTCCAGCGCGCGCGCCACCTCATGCGTTTTCTGACCCAACCGTTCATGGTAACTGTCGCTTTCACCGGCAAGCCTGGCCGCGCGGTCGAGCTCGAAGCGACGCTTGCGGGTTGCCGTGCGATTCTCGACGGCGAGACCGATAGCTGGGCGGAGAGCTCTCTGTACATGGTGGGCGATCTCGAGGAGGCCCGGCAGAAAGAGGCTCGCGGTAAGGCGGGGACGCCATGAGGCTCAGTGTGATGACTCCACTCGCAATCGTCGTCGAGGCTGACGATGTTGCACATATCCGGGCTGAGGATGAAAGCGGTGCGTTCGGCATTCTCACCGGGCATGCCGATTTTCTGACGGTGCTGGCTGTATCCGTGGTGAGCTGGCGCAACGGCCATGGAATAGAGCATTACGCCGCCGTACGCGGAGGTGTGCTGCACGTGAGTGGCGGCGACACGGTTGAAATTGCAACACCGGAGGCTGTGAGGGGTGATGACCTGCACCAACTCGAAACCGATGTGGTGACCCGATTCCGCCGCCAGCTTAACGACGAAAGAGCCGCACGCATTGACGCCCAGCGGCTTTACCTCGCAGCCATGCAGCAGATTGTGCGCTTGCTTCGCACGCAGCGACCCATGAGCGTTCCCGGTCGCGTTGAGACAAGATCGGACGAGGGCATCGAGTCATGACCTCGACACCCTCGGAGCCGAAACTCAATCACTCCGGGCGTCTCGACGACGCTGTCCGGACCCGCCGCGAACGACGGGCGCTCTGGCAGCGCGAAGGGGAGCGTTCGCTGGGTCAGAACCTGGCCATGATCGGCGTGCTCGGCTGGACCATCGTTACCCCAACATTGCTTGGGATCTTCGTCGGCCGCTGGCTCGACCGGAAATTCGGCACAGGGATCTTCTGGACGCTCGGATTGATCGTGGCCGGTCTCACGATCGGCTGCACGCTCGCCTGGAAAAGGATCTTTCGCGAATGACGCCCAACTCACTCGTTCCCGCATCTCTGCAGGCATCCGCCATGGCCGTAGCCGGTCTGACGCTTGGACTGTGTTATTTCGCGTTGCTGCGGTGGACCGTGCGACTGTACGGCGCAGGGCGCCGAAGCTTTGCTCCAGTGGGCCTTACGCTCGCCCGTCTCGCCGGCGCCACGATATTTTTCGCGTTTGCAGCGCGGCTCAGTGCTCTGTCGCTGTTGGCAGCTTTTGTGGGATTCCTCGCGGCCCGCATGATTGCGCTGCGTGGGGCGCGGAGGGCGGCGTGATGCAGCCTTCGCCGCTGGCCAGTGCCGTTCTGTTCCACGTCGGCCCGGTTGCCGTCACCCGACCGGTGGTGACGACCTGGGGCATCATGGCGGTGTTGACTCTCGGCTCCTGGCTCGCAACGCGGCGGCTCAATCTACATCCGAACCGACGCCAAGCCGTGCTCGAGATTCTCATCACGGGGATCGCAGATCAGATCCAGGACGTGATCCGCAAGGACCCTAGGCCCTTCCTGCCGCTACTGGGCACACTTTTCATCTTTCTCGTAACGGCCAATCTTTCCGGCGTATTGCCGGGCGTGGAAGCACCGACCGGCAAGCTCGAGTTGCCGGCTGCACTCGCGCTGATCGTATTCTTCGCCGTCCACTATTTCGGCGTCCGCGCGCAGGGTCCGCTGGGCTACCTCGCGAGCTTCGCCAAGCCGAAGTTGATCATGCTGCCGCTCAACATCGTCTCGGAGGTGACCCGCACGTTTTCGCTGATGGTGCGCCTCTTCGGCAATGTGATGAGCGGCGAATTCGTGATCGCGATGGTGGTGGGACTCGCCGGGTTGTTCGTGCCGATCCCGCTCATGGCGCTCGAGATTCTGGTAGGGGTGGTACAAGCCTATATTTTTACTGTTCTCGCAACGGTCTTCATCGGCGCGGCGGCTGGCAGCGTCGAGCGAGGCTGAATCGAGGTTGAGGAGTGTCGATGGATATCAAAGTCATCAGTGTTATCGCCGCCGCCCTCGCGGTCTCGATCGGCTCCATCGGGCCGGCGCTCGCCGAAGGCCGTTCGGTTGCCGCAGCCATGGACGCGATCGCACGACAGCCGGAAGCCGCGGGTACGCTCTCGCGCACGTTGTTTGTTGGACTCGCCATGATCGAAACCATGGCCATCTACACGCTGGTCATCGCGCTCCTGCTTCTCTTTGCCAACCCCTACGCGTGATACCGCAATGCGCATCGAGTGGTCTACCCTCGCCTTGCAAACGGTCAACTTCGCCGTTCTCGTCTGGCTGTTGCACCGCTTCCTGTACCAACCGGTGCTGCGGATGATCGATGCGCGCCGAGCTGGAATCGAGCAGCAGATTGCCGCAGCCGCGCAGGCGCAGTCGGTAGCGAAGGCGCAGATGGCCGCGATCGAAGCCGATCGCGCCGGCATTGCTTCCGAGCGAACCGCGGCCCTGAAAGCCGCAGCGGCCGAGGCCGAAGTAGCCTCGGCGGCACGCCGAGAGGTGGCGGAACGCGACGCGACGGCGCTGGTCGCGGCAGCTCGCAAGACCCTCGCCGACGATCGCGGTGCAGTGCTTGCTGAGGCGCGGCTGGCCGCTCTGGACTTGGGTGAGCAGATCGCCCGCAGACTCCTCGCGGATGTGCCCGTCAAGCTGCGCACGGAAACGTGGCTCGAGCGAATTGTGGAGAATCTGACCGGGCTTTCGAAGGAGAGCCTGGATGGTCTCACACAACAGCTCAGCGAGGGCGCCGTGCTCAAAGTCGTCACCGCCTCCGCGCTGACGCCGGACGCCGCTGAGGCATGGCGTGCGCAGTTGCACAGGGTGCTTCGGGCCCCGATCGCCGTCACCTTCGATGTCCAGGAGAGCCTAATGGGTGGGGCAGAACTGCATTTCCCTCAGGCAATCCTTCGCTTCTCATGGCGGAGCGCGCTCGAAACGATGCGTGCGGAGATCGACACCCGTGACAACGCTCGTTGAAGATCTGCATGTCTGGCTCGGCGAGAGCCGCCAGCGAATTGAGGTACTGACCCTCCAGCCTCGCCTCGAGCACGTCGGCCGGGTGGTGACGGTGGGCGATGGCGTGGCAACCGTCAGCGGTTTGCCGGAAACGCGACTGGACGAGTTGCTTCTATTTGACGGCGGTGTGCGCGGGCTCGCAGTGGATCTGGACGAGGAGAGGATCGGCTGCGTTTTACTCGGCAGTGCCTCCGGAATCTCGGCCGGAAGCACGGTGCACGGCACGGGCGAGGTTGCACGCGTTCCAGTCGGAGAGAAACTCCTCGGTCGCGTCGTTGATGCGCTCGGTGTGCCGCTGGACGGCGGAGAGCCGATCACGCCTGAAGCGCTCGCCCCAGTCGAGCAGGCCGCGCCGGTGATCGTCGATCGCGCGTTGGTGACACGACCGCTCGCAACCGGACTGCTGGTCGTGGATGCCATGATCCCGCTCGGACGCGGCCAACGAGAGCTGATCATCGGAGATCGTGGTACCGGTAAGACGGCGATCGCCGTCGATGCGATCATCAACCAACGCTCGGGAGATGTGATTTGCGTGTACGCGGGGGTCGGACAGAAGAGTTCGTCGATCGCGCAGGTGATCGAGGCGGTGCGACGATACGGCAATCCAGAGCATTGTCTTTTCGTCGTGGGCGGGGCGGATGCGGCGCCGGGACTTCAGTGGCTCACGCCCTATAGCGCGTGCACGATGGCCGAGTATTTCATGGCACGTGGGCGCGACGTGTTGCTCGTGATCGACGATCTGACCAAGCACGCGGCCGTCTATCGTCAGATTTCCCTTCTTTTGCGCAGGCCGCCGGGACGTGAGGCCTATCCGGGCGACGTCTTCTATATCCACTCGCGACTGTTGGAGCGCGCAGCAAAACTTTCACCCGAACGGGGAGGAGGTTCGCTGACCGCGCTGCCCATCGCCGAGACGCAAGCCGGCAACATTAGCGCGTATATCCCCACCAACCTGATCTCGATCACCGACGGACAGATCTATTTGGACCCGCGGCTCTTCTACGAGGATCAGAAGCCGGCAGTGGATGTCGGTCGGAGCGTCTCAAGAGTCGGCGGCAAGACGCAGGCTCCCGTGCTCAAGGCGCTATCGGAGAGTTTGCGGCTGGAGTACGCACAGTTCCTCGAGCTTGAAGTGTTCACGCGCTTCGGCACCATGGTCGACGATCGAACCCGCAAAGTGATCGAGCACGGGCGGCGTATCCGCGCGGTGCTCGGGCAGCCTCAGTTCGCGCCACTCGCACTGGGCGAGCAGGTCGCGCTTCTCTTGGCGGTCGCAGAGGGCGTGTTGGACGATGTCCCGCTTGAACGAATGGATGCCTTCCGCACGGGCCTTGAAACATGGCTCGCCCAACAGTGCCCTGAAGCGCTGACGTTGGATGATCGGTCGCCGGCATTGTCCGATGATCTGCGCGCACGCCTCAAGTCGGCGGTCGAAGCTCTGGCGCATTCGGTACGCGGGACGAACGGGGCGGCAAGCTCTACCAACGGTGCGCCGGCGTGACACAACTTGCAGAGATCCGGGCGCATGTCGCCAGCATGGACGAACTGCTGAATGTCGTGGGCGCCATGCGCTCGCTGGCCGGCATGCGTCTCCAGGAGGCACACCGCGCGCTTCCGGGAGTCCGCCGGTATGCCCAAACTATGGCGGAAGCGATTGGTGGAACACTGGTTCTCATTCCGGAGGCCGCGACCGGAGGAAGCGCGGCACAGGGGCACCGGGCGCTTGTACTGTGTACCGGCGAACATGGTTTCGTCGGCGGCTTCAACACGCGTCTCCTGGATACTGCCGAGACGGACCTCAATGCCCATGATGTGCTTTTTGTCCTCGGCAGTCGGGGTGCGACACTCGCGCAGGAGCGAGGTCGGACAATGGCGTGGACCTATCCCATGGCGACACGCCTGCAAAGCGTGCCGGAAACAATCCGGCACCTGACCGCGGAGCTCTATCGTCTGATTGCGCGCGGGGAGGTCACACGCGCTGAGGTCCTGTTTGCGCGCTATCGTCAGAGTAGCTCGCCAACGATCGAGCGGCGCCGTCTGTTTCCGTTGGATCTCGCTTCGCTGGTGGCCGGATCGGCGCGGTTGCCACCGCTTCACAACCTGCCGCCGGCCGTGCTCCTCGAGAAGCTCATCGTCGAGTATGTCTTCGCGCTTCTCACCGAAGCCGCAACCGAATCTCTCGCAAGCGAAAATGCCGCGCGCTTCAGCGCGATGGAGTCAGCGCATGACAACGTGTCGAAGAAGCTCGACCAGCTCCGCCAGGAAGGGCGTCGAGCCAGACAAGACGAGATCACCACGGAACTGCTCGATGTCGTGACCGGCGCGGAGGCGCTCCAGGGAGGCGGAGCTCGCTCGTGATCCCGGTCGCCGAAACTTTAGTTCAGCCATAAAGTCTCTGGCCTGCGCGCGCTCCTCGCGAGAGGCATTCTGAATGGGCCACCGCCCCGATTCGGGGAGTCGTGATTTACAGCCGATCAAGGGCGCGACCGCGGCGCCAAATGTTCGCCGCTGCTGGGTGCGTTCTCTGAAAAATCGGGCATACAAGGACATGCCCCGGCGGGCAGCTGCAAGTCGAGCTCGTTAAGGCGTAGCGACAGCTGATCGAGCCCGGACACCGGGCGCTCGTGATCTTTGAAAAACTCGCGCTGAGGGATCGCCCAGATATGACTCCCTGCTGCCCGGCTTCGCGGTGCCGTGGTGCAGGCGCGCCATTTTACGCGCAAATACCTCCGAAAATACCCGCGAAAATACGTAGTTGCCGCAGTCGAGCACACGCGAGCATCTGTTGGGTGTGTCTTGTACACATTTCGAGATAGTTTTGAGATCGTCGCCTGCCAGTATTGGCGTCAGCACGCGACGCACCCAGGAATGGTTTTCGTCATGAGTTACGTAACACCCGCTTGCGTGATCGGGGCACCACGCTGGCAATGTGAGTGACCTCAATATGGAACTCGCCATAGAACACCTCGAAACGTCCTCTCCGGCTCAATTGCCGCTCGAGATCGTTGAGCGTAAGGGGCTGGGACACCCTGACACGATTTGCGATGCGCTGGCCGAGAACCTGAGCATCGCACTGTCGCGCTTCTATCTGGAGCGTTTCGGCTCGATTCTCCATCACAACGTCGACAAAGCCCTGCTCTGCGGCGGGGCTGCTCGTCCTGAGTTCGGGGGTGGCGAAGTTCTTGAGCCTATCGAGATCTACCTTGCCGGCCGCGCGACCGGGCAATATCGCGACGCCAAAATCCCAATTGACGAGATTGCCATTGAGTCGAGCCGGGCGTGGTTGAAGGCGAATCTTCGCAATCTCGATGTGGATCGCGACGTGAAGATTCTCCCACGCATTCGTCCCACGTCGCCCGAGCTCGCGACGCTCTTTCTGGGTCGCGGGAAGACCGGAGTTGCACTGGCAAATGACACCTCGTTTGGAGCGGGTTACGCACCCTTCGATGCCCTCGAAAGAACCGTCTACGCTGCCGAGCAGCTTTTGAACTCGCAGGCCATCAAGGCGAGCCATCCGTGGGTCGGCGAGGATGTCAAAGTCATGGGCGCGCGACACGATTCGCGGTTAAGTCTGACTGTCGCGTGCGCACTGGTCGGGCGGCACGTCGTGAGTCTTGGCGATTATCAGAAGAAGAAGGCAGACATTTGCGCCATCGTGTCTCGTGCGGCAAGCCAGGCGGCGGAGACCGAAGTGCAGGTCGAGGTGAATGCAGCTGACGGCGAAACCCAGAACAGTGTGTACCTCACCGTGACGGGTCTGTCCGCTGAGGCCGGTGACGACGGTCAGGTTGGCCGTGGCAACAGAGTCAACGGCCTGATTACACCGTACCGCCCGATGAGCCTGGAGGCTGCGTCGGGAAAGAACCCCGTGAACCACGTTGGCAAACTCTATAACGTGCTGGCCAACCGGATTGTGCGGGCCATCGTGGCGGAGTCGGACGTGGTCGAACAAGCCGATTGCTACTTACTGAGCCAGATCGGTCGCCCAATCGATGATCCGCAGCTGATTGACATCAAGATCCGCATCACTGATTCGGCTGACATCAGCGACTTGCGTCCGCGCATTGCCGAGATCGCACGGTCGCAAGTTGCCGCTGCCGGCTCGTTATGGCGGGATCTGATTGAGGGTCATCTGCTCGCCGTCTGGGACGGCCGGCCGTGAGGTTTTCGACAAGCGGCGCGGTGATTCTAACGCTGAGCGTAGCAATTGGGGCAGGGTTGGGCGGTTGTGTCTTGAGCCCACGGGGCACAACAGATGAGCAGGCCCGGCTCGGTCGGGCTGCGCCGTCTTTCGAACCGCCGATTGACACGCGCCAGTTGCCCGCGTTGCCCATGCCGGCGCAGTGGCGCGACGTTCTGAGTCGGGCATTTCTTGTCAATGGCGAACTGGAATCGGCCTATTTCGAGTGGAAGGCGGCGCTCGCTCGAGTCGATCAGGCCGCGGTGTGGCCCAACACCAATGTCGCCCTCAGCTTCAGCTACATGTTCTCGTCCGAAAACATCAAGGCTTGGAACCGCACGACCGTCACCGCCGGCTTTGATCCGGCCATGAACCTGTCGCTGCCGATCAAGGCACGGGCGTCGGGGAAGGTAGCGCTGGAGGCGGCCAAAGAGGCAGCGGAAAGATTTCGCGCCGTCAAATTCGAGCTCCAGCGGAAGGTCCTGTCCGCCTACCTGGACTTGGCGCTGGCCGAGGAGAGAGTCCGCATCCAGCGCGACAACCTGAATCTTCTCCAGCTCGGGGTGACTTCGGCCTCCAATCGCGTTCGCACTGGCGGCTCACAACAGGATTTGCTGAAGGCTCTCACTGAGTCGCAGTTAGCGCAAAATCACCTGTCCAACATGGAATCCGAAGTCAACTCGATGCGAGCCATGCTCAATGGGATGATCGGCCGCGAACCCGGGGCAGCACTGGAGCTCCCAAAGAGCCTGCCGTTGCCACGTCCGGTTCTCGCAGATGATGCTGGACTCATCACGGTTGCGGTCGATCAGAACCCAGAGCTGGCAGGTCTCGCTCGGCAGGTGGCGGGGCGAAAGGATGCCATCGAAGTGGCGAGATTGAGGTACTTGCCGGATATCAACCCTTCCGCGGGTTTCACTGGAAGTCTTTCGCAGTTCCTCGGGGCAATGGTGATGTTGCCGACGACGTTGCCGGCGATTCGCGCAATGGTCGCTGAAGCACAAGCCATGGAGCGATCTGCGGAAGCCATGTCCCGGCAAATCAAACAGGATCGAGCTGCAAGTTTTGTGGCCAACCTGTATTTCATGCGCAATGCGGAACGACAAACGGAGCTCTACCGAGCGCGTGTCGTGCCCGCTGTGCAGCAATTGGTCAGCAGTTCCCGGCAAGCCTACGCGGCTGGTGCTGTGACCTTCGCGGACCTGATCGACAGCGAGCGCACCTATGTCGAGGTCCGTGCGATGGTCGCCGAAGTTCAGGTCGAACGCGAGAAGCGGCTGGCAGAGCTCGAGGCACTCGCAGGTGTTGATATCGAGACGCTCGGTCAACCGACGACCGCGGGGACGCAAATCCCCAGTCCATTCCGGAGCGATGGTCGAGTGACACGATGAGGATTCCCATGTCAACGAAGCGATACGCAGGGCTGAGCGGATGCGCGTTGGCCGTGCTGCTGATCTCGACCGCGTTTCACTTTGTTCGCGGTCAAGACCGGTCGCCACCGCCTGCGGCAATGCGTGGCATGGACATGCCGACGACATCCACGCCTTCCGGAGCGACCGGGGCGGCACCACCGGCGGCGATGCCTGGCATGGAAATGCCGGCGACGTCCAAACCTCCTGGAGCGACCGGGCCGGCACCGCCTGCGGGCTACGCCGAAATTACGGTGGCCCCCGAAGTGCAACAGCGCATCGGCGTCACGCTGGGAACTGTGCAACAGACGGCGCTCACGATGAATATTCGCACCGTCGGAATCATTCGTCCGAATGAAACCAAGATCGCCCACATTCACCTGAAGACGGAAGGATGGGTCCAAAAGCTGTTCGTCTCCTACACCGGACAGAAGGTGAAGGCCGGCGATCCGATGCTGTCGATTTACAGCCCGGCGTTCTTTACCGCGCAGTCCGAGTTTCTGTCTGCATTACGAACCGTCTCGTCCAATCCCGACGGCACTGCGGATCGGCAGGTCGTGGTCGAGAGCGCGCGGCGCCGACTACAACTCTGGGATGTGCCGGAAGCAGCAATCGAGCGGTTGGAGAAGACCGGCAAAGCACAAGAGTTGCTGACCATGAGCAGTCCGATTTCCGGCACGGTTTTGGAGAAGAAGGTGTTTGATGGGCAGTACGTCATGCCCCAGGGCGAACTGTACGTGGTCGCCGACCTTTCAACCGTGTGGGTGCAGGCGCGGGTCTTCGAGTACGAATTGCCGCACATCGAGATGGGAATGCCGGTGACGGTGACGCTGCCGTCCCTGGCGACGGGGCAGTTTCCAGGCAAGGTTGTGTTCGTGGATCCGGTGGCCGACGAGATGACCCGGTCGGTGCAAGTGCGTGTAGAGCTCCCCAACTCCGATGGCCAGCTGAGGCCCGGCATGTTCTGTCATATCTCGATGACCCATGCGATGGGGACCGGACTCACCGTTCCGACTTCCGCGGTTATCCGCACCGGGGAGCGGGACATCGCGTTTCGGGCCGTTTCCGCCGACCACTTCGTGCCAGTGCAAGTCAAGATCAGCCCGTTGCGATTCGAGGATCGCTTCCAGGTTCTTGAGGGGCTGCAAGCCGGGGACGAGGTGGTCGTCTCCGCCAATTTCCTGATCGACTCGGAAAGCAGACTGCAGGCCGGCGGTTCAAGTATGGCGGGCATGGCGGGGATGGGGGCTAGCAACACGGGCAACGGCAAGAAGCCACGATGATTGGCCGCATCATCGAATTCAGCGCTCGCAACGCTTTTCTGATCCTGTTGCTGATCGTGGCCATCCTCGGAGCAGGGCTCTGGGCCGTCTACAACACGCCCCTGGATGCGATTCCCGACCTCTCCGACGTGCAGGTGATCGTCTCGACCGACTGGGAAGACCGCAGCCCCAATATCATCGAGGATCAGGTCACCTATCCGATCGTCACCCAGCTGCTCTCCGCGCCCAAGGTCAAGGCGGTGCGGGCCAGCAGCTTCTACGGCTCGTCGCTCGTGTACGTCATCTTCGAAGATGGGACGGACTTGTATTGGGCACGCAGCAGGGTGTTGGAATACCTGAGCGGCATGGCCGGGAAGCTGCCGGAAGGCGTCGCGCCGCAGCTGGGCCCCGACGCTACCGGCGTGGGTTGGGCATTGGAATACGCCCTGATTGACAAGACCGGGACCCGCTCGCTGGCCGAGCTTCGCAGCCTGCAAGATTGGCAGGTGCAGTATCAGATCCGCTCTGTTGCCGGCGTTGCGGAAGTGGCTTCCGTGGGTGGCTTCGTCAAGCAATACCAGGTCACGATCGACCCCGACAAATTGCTCGCCTACAAGATCCCGATCAACAGGGTCGTCGAGCAAGTCCGCCGGAGCAATCAGGAAGTGGGCGGCCGGGTGCTGGAGTTCACCGGTAGAGAGTACATGGTGCGGGGCAGGGGCTACTTTCAGAAACCGGCGGACATCGAGAACGTCGCATTGGGGGCACAGCCAGACGGCACGCCCATTCTCGTGCGCGACGTCGGCGTTGTGCAGATCGGCCCGGACATTCGCCGCGGCGTGGTGGACTACAACGGTCTGGGTGATGCCGCCGGTGGCATCGTTATAGTTCGTTTCGGCGAAAGCGTCTATGACGTGTTGGATCGCGTCAAGCAGAACATCAAAGAGAAAGTTCAGCCTTCGCTCCCAAAAGGCGTTGAGCTGGTCGTCATATACGACCGCTCGATGCTCATCCAGCACGCAGTCGAAACGCTGAGCGGAAAACTCATTGAAGAGAGTGTCATCGTCAGCTTGGTCTGCCTGATATTTCTGTTCCACGTCCGCAGTGCGTTGGTCGCCGTGATCACGCTGCCACTTGCGATCCTGATGGCGATGCTGGCGATGCGCTGGATCGGGCTGAGCAGCAACATCATGAGCCTGGGCGGCATCGCCATCGCCATCGGGGCCATGGTGGACGCGGCGATCGTAATGATCGAGAACGCCCACAAACACCTCGAGCGTGAGCAGTCCAAGCCTCCCGAACTCCGCCGCGCGCGGCTGGATGTGGTGATCGACGCCGCTAGGGAGGTGGGGCCCTCGCTGTTCTTCTCACTGCTGATCATCACGATCAGCTTCCTACCGGTATTTGCGTTGCAAGACCAGGAGGGCCGGCTGTTCAAGCCGCTAGCGTATACCAAATCCTTCAGCATGTTCTTTGCAGCACTGCTGTCCCTCACCGTCACGCCGTTTCTCATGATGCTGTTGATCCGCGGCAAGCTGTCGTCCGAGGATAAGAATCCGGTCAACCGTTTTCTGATCTGGATTTATCGCCCGATTGCTCAACTTGCGTTGAAATGGCGTTACGTGACCGTGGCCGTCGGGCTTCTCGCCATCGCCGCCATCGTACCGGTCTACATGAGCCTCGGCAGCGAGTTCATGCCGCCGTTGTGGGAAGAAACGCTGCTCTTCATGCCTGCGACCCTACCGGGCGCGTCGATTCAGACGATGAAGCAGACCATTCAAGAGCAGGACAAGATCCTGATGAAATTTCCGGAAGTCGCTGCCGTCTTTGCCAAGGCGGGTCGGGCAGAGAGTGCCACCGACCCGGCACCGTTGGAAATGGTCGAGACAGTGATCAATCTCAAATCCCCGGACCAGTGGCGCCGGGGCATGACTCCCGACAAGCTGATCGAGGCGATGAACCGGGAACTGAATACGAAGATGGCGGGCTTCTCGAACAGCTGGACGATGCCCATCAAGGCGCGGATCGACATGCTTTCTACCGGCATTCGGACCCCGGTGGGTGTGAAGGTGTTTGGGCCGGACCTGGCGGGAATTGGACGTATCCTGTCGCAGGTGGAAGCTGCCGTAGGCACGGTACGCGGTACGCGCAGCGCCTTCGCCGAACGCGTGAGCGAAGGGTATTACCTGGATTTCGACATCAATCGCGAAGCCATCGCCCGCTACGGACTTGCAGTGATGGACGTGCAGGAGGTCATTCAGGCGGCAGTCGGAGGGAGCAATCTCACACAAACCATCGAAGGCCGTCAGCGCTACCCCGTGAACGTGCGCTATGGCCGCGAATTGCGCGATGACCTGGAACAGCTGCGGCGGGTGCTGGTCGCCACGCCGACCGGCGTCCAGGTGCCGTTGGAAGAACTGGCTGAGCTTCGGTTCGTGAACGGCCCGGGCATGATCAAGAGCGAGGCGGCGCAGCTGGTGGGCTACGTCTACGTGGATGTGGCAGGCAGAGACACCGGCGGTTACATGAACGATGCACGCAAGGCCGTCGGTCAGATGGTTCCGCTGCCCGTCGGCTACAGGCTGGAATGGAGTGGGTCATTCGAAGGTATGCAGCGGGCGGGGCGGCGGCTGATGTACGTCATTCCCATCACGCTGTCGGTCATCTTCGTGCTGCTCTACCTCAACACCCGGTCGCTGGCCAAAGTACTGATCGTGGTGACCGCCGTGCCGTTTTCGCTCGTAGGCGCGTTCCTGCTGTTGTGGTTGCTGGGCTATCACCTCAGTGTTGCCGTGTGGGTTGGCATCATTGCCTTGGCTGGCGTGGACGCCGAGACAGGCACGGTGATGCTGCTTTATCTGGACATCGCTTACGAGCGTTGGAAAGGGGAAGGTCGGATGACCAGCGGCGCCGACC
>Ga0307511_10001798_pt1 | contig 22549 bp, 29 predicted proteins | sample 13_EM_MG_FD_200266 | JGI IMG/M metagenome (GOLD analysis project Ga0307511, IMG submission 200266) | Populus trichocarpa ectomycorrhiza microbial communities from riparian zone in the Pacific Northwest, United States - 13_EM | ecosystem: Host-associated > Plants > Roots > Unclassified | place... | reverse complement strand
CCGTGGATCCCCCCCCCCTCCAGAATATTTCTTCCGCCACCGGTTGGGTACAGGAAGTTTGTTGGGGGGGGGGGGGGTACAGACTACTGCGCCAGGTGCGTGTATTAGTAGGCCTGCGATCGCAACGCAGCAGGGTTACGGAGTGACAGGCCCCTGTTAGTTTCTCGGTACCCCTTGGTTGGGTGCAGAATTAAAAAAGAAGGTTAAAGAGTTGCGATCGTTTGGGGCGGGTGCGAACCCGAATATATAGCTTGCCAGCCTCGAACGCGGAGGGAGTCCCTACATTTTGGATATAGAGGGTGAATGCTCGGATCCGTCCAGATCTGATCCGGGGGCCAGACACCCAGTCGCCCATTGAGCGCGAAACACTTTAAGCCGGATGCCCATGACATCCAGCCATCCACAGAGCATCCACGAACAATCGGATATCCTAAGATATAAAAAATCGGGGACACGGTGACCCCGACCGCCACCTGCCGGGATCAAAGTAGTTACAATTTACACCTCCATGATCGGCACTCAGTGACCGGGATCGGAACGGCTTCCAATGGAATATACTGGCCCATTGTGGGTAAGTAACTGATGATAAATCAAATAGGTTAGTACGAGGATGGGTCTACGCGGAATGAACCGAGGTCGCGACCCGACCAATGGTACCCCGAGATGTGATGGTGCCAAGCGCCCCCGCCATCTGTGCCTGTGGTGTGTCATCGTCGCATCTCAAGGCCCTCAGCCTTTGCACCGTACCGTATCTCCGAACGAATTCGTGTATATGTATCGCCCCTCTCGGAGATGGTCACCAAAAGAGCATGTTTGGCTTGCAGGTAAGCTTAAGGCGTTCTTTCGCCCTAAGTTCTGACTGACATGGACATACGCTCCCCGATTTCGGCACAGAATACGAAAAGTCGTAAGTCACCGTGGTCCCATTTCGTCGGTTTCTGATTGTGGTTGATGATTGACACCCGCTTGTGAAGAGGTGTACCCCCGCGACTCCACGCTGCCTGCGGTGCACGGAGCTGGGGATCGATGAGTGCGTGTATGTGTCAGTGACGAAAAGGGGTTCGGGGAACACTTTGGGGATGAGGGAGGCCTGTCAACCATGTCGGTGAGGATCAAGCCAGAACTTGCTGGACCGAAAGACGAACCGCTGATCAACGTCTCGCGCATCCACTCGTGTGACTATCAGCAAGAGGAAGCGGGTAAGCCTTTTGACCCCTTCGGCAACAGACCCACGGCGCTTATGTCAGTGCGATCTCGTGTAGAGGTGCGATGCGAAGGGGCCCTGTACCCCTTGTTCCAAGGAGGGGAGATCCGATTGTGTGTACGAGAGAAGCCGGGTGAAGCAACGCATGAGCAGCAAACCGCCCATCAAGCAACCACCCACTCCCGCTCAGACTCTTCCCTTCTCATCCGGGGGTGAGCCAAGCCCACATCGCTCGCCTCCTTCTCGGGTGAACAGCAAGGACTCCTCCCCGACCCCTCCCACTCCCGATATCGACCCGCCCGGTACCCGGAGCCCCGTGTTCTCTTTGTCGGATCCAACCCTGTCCAATTCTTCCGCAAGAGAATCCTACTTCCCGAAATCCGACACACTGGATGAGCTCGAACCTCCAGTCCCCCAGGAATGGACGGCCCCAGAAATGAATCTCGTGCCCTTCCGAGAATCTCCCAAGCCCCATCAGCGCGCTAGAATATCCATCTTTTCCGTCCTCCCATCTCTCCGGTTCCAATCTATCCCTCGCCCACTTTGCACATCGCTGTCATTCTTGGATCCAGAATGCTTCCAGGTTTCCGACACAACGTCTTCAGAACTTGATTTGACATTGTATGCATTTTCTTCCCTCGGTTGCCGTACCCAGACATCACAGGAGCTGACCTCGTTTATTCAGCCGCCTTGCCGCGTTACTGCGATTGAGGCTATTTGGAATTTATCTCCCAGGTCCCAAGCAAGACGCCATACTACGTGGAGACCTCTCGAACACTGTTGTCCATCCGTTCTTCGTCCACGCTTTGGCTGGGCTCGGGATATATTTCTGTGCTGATATCGGATACTCACATGCGACGGTTCTGCTGCACGCGAAACACGCTCAGCGGTCTTTTGAACAACTCGCAGAAATCAGTGGGGGAAGTGATGCGAATCTTACGGTTCAAGTTTCCTTTTCCCTCACCTCTATGACTCTCCATTCGAGGTGGCTTGAGTTTGCTCGCATATGTCTCACGAGGACGTGTATTGCCCTCAACGCGGCGGGCCTCCGGTTCATCCCTACTGATGGCCGCCCACCGGCACTTACGGAAGATGTCCGTGAGCAAGTCGTGGTGCTCTCGCAGCTAATCTACTTGGAGAGTTACATGTTTTTGGTAGTGGATGGAATCGAGCCAAAGATGACAATCCGGATCGAGAAGGAGTTCCGACACGATCTTCAGGCGAGTGTTTGTTCCCTCGGTTCCGACGTCGCAGTCTGATGGAGAGGATGCAGCAAACCTACCCGCACTTGTTCGAGATCTGTCCGTTGACCATGCGGACACGGGGGATTCTGTTGGTCAGGGATACGGTTTCGACCATGGCCCTCTGCTCGGCTGGCAGTGGGTCATTCCACCTCGTCGTTGGACCTAGTTGACCCCTGTTTTGTCATAGCAGTGAAACTGGATCAGCGGAAACAGATATGTGATGGACTGGTAATCTGTCTCGACGAGTACTCCAACACCCTTCTACGGAACGTGCGAACGTTCCTTCGCATCGGGGATACACAAGGCGCAGAGATAATTCAAAGCAGCTGCGTTGGCTGTTTGGCGCACCTTGCCGCGTTGTGTGACCTCATCGGCCGCTTGGAGCCCAACTTCAGGCCTCGAATGGACGCTATTTGCGATTCGTCGTTGGAACGGCTCGGTCGCCTCACGGAGGAAATGCGCTTCGAGGGATACACGTATTTTGATCTGTTACTCAAGGTGCGTTGCCGGGTTGACCATCCTCAACTGTAAACAGACTGACCATGTCGTCGACTAGGTTTCGTGGGAGAGGTCATTGACCGTCTTCGACTCGCGGATCGACTACCTATCTGATGAGGAGAATGCGCCTCTGCGACAGTATCGGAAAATTATTGCAGAAGCGTGGTCAGACATCAAGGCCAGACTCCCGGGCCCGACTCCTCCGCCACTCTCTACAAACTTAGTGTACTTCGATGGTCGGGATGAGGGATCGAAGTATCCGAACTTTATGCTATCTTCAGAGAGGGTGAGCCATGGGTTATGATTTGGACTTTCTCGTGGGTTTTGTCACGTCATGGACCTTCTAGGACTCTTACTGTTGTATTATTGTCCCTCACGTTCTCGCTCGTGTTCTTGACCGATTAGACCAATCCCACAAACCGACACGCACGCCGAGGCGAGGGTGGGAATCAACGTTTTTGAATTATTGCGTTCCCCCTGTCCCGGCTATACCGAACCACTTAGCGTGGAAATAACGGCTGACGCTCTGACCAGTTGAGGTGCGTGTATTAGATTATTACGATACAGCGGGGTCGCGTGGTGACAGGGTCCCTGTCTATTCCCCAGCACCCGCGCTTGGTTGGGTGCAGGATTGGAAATTGATCTTGAAGCTTGAAAAATTACGATTGGTTGGGCCGGGCGCAGACCCAATTACGCAGACTTGTCAGGAGAGAATACTCTACACCCTGGATGTAGGGTCCACAACACCAACACCAGCAGAAAGCGATCTCCAGGTTCATGTTGCGGGCGCCGCGACCGTCATTTTTCGGAAATCAGGGCAGTGCTGGTGATTCGTGGCGCGTGAACGGCGGTTCCCACTGGGAGAACTTATACCTCAAGGCCATTCGTTGAACCCCTTGGTTCGTGAGCTCCACCCCACCATGGCCGGTCATGACCGGGGTCTATTGCGACGGAGATGCGCGGGATGGGGGCTTCGAGGGTTGACAACCCACCATCTCCCCATGAAACTCACGTATTTACAATCGCTGCTGCTGCTGCTGCTGCTGCTGCTGATGGCTTCCCATTGTCCCCGGGCTGCCCAAATATTTCGTAGTTGATCCAGTACAAATGATTTGGTGACTTCCAACCAGCTTGAAGCTGAGGGAGATGCCGGGCCGCATGAGCGGACTTCCCAATCTGGCAATCCTCCCTTCTCTCGCTACTGCTGGCTGAGGATCGCGAACTCGTCTGACGCCACCCACCCACGCATTCTTCGTCCAATATGTCCACCTGCCCGCCATATGCGCCTTTCTTTGGATTCGCCGGTGTAGCCTCCGCGGTGAGCTGAGTCCCCACGTTCCGCGTTTGAGCCATCTCTCAACGAACTGCGCCTTTTTCAGATGGTGTTCAGCAGTGAGTCCACCCTCGACATATTCCTCGTTCCCAACGGAACACTGGCGCTGAATAGAGCCCAATTCGCATTGTTGCAGCTGTCGGAGCGGCGTTCGGAACCTCAAAGGCCGGGATTGGGATTGCAGGAATCGGAACGTTCAAGCCGGAGTTGATCATGAAGGTCAGGGGGGAATCAACCGTGGAATTCCCGGGTGCTTACTGGAGAATGCCTACAGTCGCTGATTCCGGTTGTAATGTCTGGAATCATCGCCGTTTACGGGCTGGTAGTATCTGTACTAATTGCCGGGAGTCGTACGTGCCACCTCTACGCTTTGACCCAAACATTGAAACTGGATGTCTTTTTTGTAATAGTTAGCCCGAGGGTTGATTACCCCCTGTTTGCCGGGTTTGTCCATCTGGGGGCTGGCCTTGCTTGTGGGCTTACGGGGTTAGCGGCGGGTTACGCCATCGGGTTCGTTGGAGATTCCGTAAGTCCTATATTTCCATATGTTCCGCGTTTTCCACTCAACGTCACGGTCTATTCTTAGTGTGTGAGAGCATATGTGTATGAATCGAAGGTGTTTGTGACGATGGTCCTTATCCTCATTTTCGCGGAGGTCCTGGGGTTGTATGGGTGCGTAATGTCTTCCATCCCGCTTGCTCCCACTCAATGTTTGGCCACAGATTGATCGTAGCATTGATAATGAACACGAAGGCTACGGGATTGAAATGCTGATAACTACGTTCAGCGCCTCCCTCGTCTACGTGCGCTTGTAATTATTTGACGGCTCGTATACCAGGATCTTTCGACCAATCATAACTCGTACAATTTCTCACGCGGAAGGAACAGGTCCAACGAAAATCACTGTTCATGTGTAGGCAGATATTTGAGGGTTCGATGCATCGCAGAACCGCAGCAACAAAAAAGTGTCCCTCATCAACAAAGCAGCTCGCATGGGCAACCTACTCGAAGTCAGCACCTCTGTCATCCCAGCACGCCGAGGGTAGGGCACTCACAAATAATGTCTCCTATGATGTCGCAGCAGCCTTTGCAGCATTCTGGCAAGCATCGTCAGTATAACGGGCCTCTCGACAAAGAAAACGGAATTACCGCAACAGAGGAAGCAACCGAATATCGCTAGGAAGCAGTCCTGAATACATCATGAGAACTTGCTTGTCCGCGATGTCTCTCTGTGGGGCAATGACATAACAAACCTTTCCCGCTCCCCCACCACGGATCCGCTCGGCTCTTCCACGGTGCTCATGGGTTTCTTGCTGTTGACTGTTGGCGGGTGGCCGCGCGATGTCTGAGGGACGACGAGGTCCTGAGTCCACTCATAGAACGGGTGCAAAACGGGTTTGTCATACTCATCTCCATTGAACCCCTGGGCTGTTCAACGGCCGCGGTGTTCTTTGTTGGGTTCTCCATATCTCAGAACGACGCTCTACACCGCAACGGTCAGATGCATTTCTTAGGCGTGAAGGAGATACACATACTGAGCGGTGGTTGATTGGTTAGGGTAGGTAGGAGGACGGGGGGTGGTCGATAGTTTGTTGCCCCAACGCTGCGGGCTTATATATAGGGCCTATGGGGTATCAGGGGTCAGAAAGGTCGTAAGAAGAGACGCCACCTAGTTGTATCGGGGGCTATGGCGAACCAAAGTGCATATTCTTAGATTTCTAAAAATACCAGCCACGCAGTCGTGGATTACCTCGGGATTACCGGCTCCCATTGAGTCTCACCTTGAATCCCTGGGGAGTACGGATGTATATTTACACTCAGCACTCCACCATTCACCATGACGGCTACCTGCGTTTCGGTAGACTGCTCCCCACAGAATGCGTTCACCATTTGCGTATTGGTCCCGGCGTTGCGGCGTCGACCGCAAAAACGGCTGGAATGACTTGGGGTGAGATAGCCGGTATATCGGATCCACCAAAAGCTCGTGCCTAGGGTCTATAGTTAGGAGAGCCCCTGGCGCTCCGGGAAGGAAAAAAAAAAACGTTGAATGGGAAACGGGGGACTGCTGACTGCATCACAGAACCCATAAACATAACCTCCAGGAAAATCTTATAGACGGGAGTTCCCGTGGTATAGGAATCGCCTGTAATCAGGCGACCGCAGTGCACAACATCATAATGTCCGCAGTCGTCCCCAGGATCCGAGCCCAACCCAACCGGGTACGAGACAAGTGGGTGGCGCCGGCAGAAAATACGCAAACGCGTGGACGTCGCGTGTATAGATCTAGACGCGAGATTTTAGCTTCGAACCCGTACACCGGCGGCCAGTCACCTATAGGCTGGTATCTGATAAGGGAGCCCACCACGCCCAATGAAGTCAGGTCACAAACTCTGGCTCCTCTCGTCAACGAGTCGCGTCCGGCTCCTCTAGGGCCAGTTTGGCACAAATCCAGGATATGGCTATGGGAAACCACGACTGACATCAGAGCAGCCACGTGCGCAGTAAGCAGGGCGTGTTACGTAATCGTGACATTGTGTTATCTTTCATCTCCTCACCCTTCACCCTCTGACCGACCGACCCAGCCCAAACGAAGGATGGCTCAGAAACGTTACTCACCAATCCACGCGCCCTCGCTCTCGATGTCAGAACTCGTCTGCAAGACCCTCGATTGCGACGCGACGGATCTACTCATCGATAAATGGCTCGAACACAGAAACGACGCGTACTGGGATTGGTTCCAGCGGGTTCGCGAAAGAAAACACGTCGCCAACGCTGCGAAGAAAGGCCAGGTGCTCCTTTGGAACAAGGGGGTTTTCGTCCCAGAGAACATCTTCTGCAGGACCGTGGATACTGGGCGCCTGATCCCCCTCGACCGAACATGGACCACGCACGTCTACCACCATAAATCTATGCAAGAGAGGAGACTCTCGATGATGCCGGTGGTGTTCACAATGGTGGGACTCTGCTTCTTCTTTCCTTCCACCTCGCTCAAGCTGCGGTCGGCCACAGCTTCCTGAGCTGATGCTCTTGCGGGGAATGCACGATCATCGATGCGACGACATCTTCATCATAGTCACCGACTTGAAACGACAAGAAATGGACGATGTGACCGAGTACTTTAAACTCGTCTGCAAGCACACCTTCGGGCGCACGCTGAAACCGAGTATGGAACAGAAACTCCTCTACGAGCGTCAGTCTCTGCGCCACACTTTCGCTTTCTGGCCCTTGACTAGCCTTTTTACTTACAGATATGCGGTTGACTCATGCGCTGGCCCGTCATCGCAGGACACCTTGTTTCCCCCAAATCGATCTCACGTTTCGCGCCATCTTACGAGAACACACCCCGCCTTTCATCATCCTCTTCTCCCACCAGACCACCTCATATTCTCAAATATTTTTCACGCACCCCGCATTTGTCCCGGCGGAAGAAATCTTTTACGATTTCCCGAGCGGTTGCCCTAACCCATCGTGCACCGAAGATTGCGAAATGATACGTTTTCCGCGCTGGGGCCAAGATGGTGCCATGATCCTGGATCTGAAGAGGGGCGGGAGGAACGGCGCACGCAAGATTAAGTTGCGAGATATGTGCAATTGGATCGACTGCGACGTTCACTTTGATGATGATAGCGAGAGCCGACTCCAGAGCATAAGCGAGGGGAGCAGTGATGGTAGCGTGGAGGACGGCGGCGCGGAGGCGGAGTTGAAGAAGAATTGTGGATTGGTTTGCAGCAAATGTCGGTTGGTGAAGTACTGCTCTTTGGATTGTCAGAGGAGGGACTGGATGGAGCACCGAAGGGTTTGCTGCAAGCCTATCGGCTGAGGGATGGACGGTGTTTACGTTTCACCCCCTTCTTCCTCGGGGACGAGTTTTGATGTCTTTACCTTGTGATTTTTTGACAGAGCCCGTCGTGCCTGTTGTATGTACATCGTATCTTGAGGGTCCGCTCGGTACTCTGGATCCGCGCCCACTCGTGAGGAAGAGCAATCGTGGGAATGGTCTGTGTCGTCATCGACTCGGCTGGCGCCCGGGTGGGGTCTGAGCGAGAACCACCTCCATGTCGCTACGTTACTTGTCTGCCAGAATAGCCCAGCAGGTACATCCCATGCCGCGAAATCGGTCAGGTTGAACGCATTTTTTGATTGCGGATAGATTGACGATGAGTTGATGAGTGCTGCCGGAGCGTACTCACTTGACCAGGTGGGTAACCCCGGTGTTCTACTTTTGCAGGGTTGCTGATTGCGGTGTTTGCGGTTTGTAGTTGATGGAATTGGCTGGTCAAGCGTGTGCGGTTGCGGTTGCGAGAGTGTATGATAAAGCCAAGTACCCGAGGGTTTTGGTTTGTTGCGGACCGGGGAATCAGGGCGGGGATGGGCTGGTCGCCGCCAGACATCTAGGTACGAGAACCGTCTCTCCCCGTTTGGTCATGTCACTGAGGACTGTCTGTTGTTACAGGGTTCTTCGGGTACAAGACTTCAGTGTTCATGCCAAAGCCAGGTTCAAAGGAGATTTACCAGGTTCGGTCACCCATCTCTCTCCGGATACCAAAAAAAAACCTGACAAAACGAAACGAAACTTACAGAGACTGAAAACCCAATGCGACAACATGCGAATCCGAACCACATCTGACCTCGACTCGCTCAAGACCGCTCTGGCAGCCTCAGACGTGATATTGGATGCGGTCTTTGGATTCTCGTTCAAACCGCCAGTTCGGGCCCCGTTTGATGAGGTTCTTCCTCTCTTGACGAAATCCAAGCTTCCCATCGTGTCTGTGGATATACCGTCGGGATGGGATGTTGAGCGTGGAAGGCCTTCCGACCCACTCCCGGGCGCAAGTAGCACCAGCGAGAAGGTTGACGCCTTGGACCCGGAGGTTCTCATCAGCTTGACCGCTCCGAAAGAGGGGGTTAGGGAATACAAAGGACGGCATTTCCTCGGTGGGAGGTTCGTTCCGAAGAGTTTGGACGAGAAGTTTAGGTTGAACCTTCCCGAGTACCCTGGGACGGATCTCATCGTCGAGTTACCCCCTCCCTCGGAGAGCACGGCGAATAAGTTGTGAGGGCTTGAGAGAATTGAACTGTCGTCGAACCCGGCCCCCGCCGACCTTATGAGTTGAAAGGGTCCATTGTATATTGTCTATGATGTTAATAATAAAAGCCAGTGTACAGAACTGGGAATGAGTTTGGAATACAGAGTAATTGACAACCTTGAAAATCGTCGGTTTACTCTGTACGGGGGCGCATGAGGCCTAGGTTAGTTGCCTGTCTAGCTCGACATCGATTGCCTCTATACGCTGAGGATGGGGTTAATGAAGTGCAACTCTCTGGTTTCCCTCCCCTTCTCGTCTCTCTTCCTCCTTCAGGAAGAGCACACAGATTCCGGCAACCAGGTAGGTCACCGCGCTCATGTAAACGGGGAACGAAACATCCATCGCGAGCAGCTGTCCGCCAAGAACGGGTGCAATCATTCCACCACTAAAAACGGAAGACGGGGTTGCCCAAACCAGTCAGCCCAGTGAGAGAGGTGACGAGAGGGAAACCTACACTCTCGATAACGCAGAAGCCATCCCAATCGCAGAACCCCTTACGTTTGTCGTGAAAATCTCCGGAGTCCATCCGTACAAGATCGCCCACATCGCAGACGAGGTCAAAGAGGCCCCCACCGTACTTGTTCTCAACAATAAAGGTCCCTCCACTCTTGCGAACACGAAGCAGAAGAATCCGTTGAGGAAGGTACTCCCCGCCAAGGACCATCGCCGACCAAGGGACGATTCGACGAGATAAGCTCCGATCTTAGTTGAGACGAGTTATTTGACGGTTCACTTGTCACAGCTCTCCGTAAAACAACTTACAAGTGCGCCAGGGCACCCCCCAATGGAGTAGATCACTACATCCCACAAGCTATCCTCCAACAAGGACTCTGGGGACCGTGTTCGGACGGTGGATCTTACACTTAGTTGAGGTGGTCCGGGGGTGGTCCCTCCTAACCGCCTCTCTAACAGTTTTGGCAGAAACACGTTGAATATCGTGAACCCTACGGATAACTTTAGACCGTGCCAAAACCTCCAGCAGTCACCGGGGGAACGCACCTAGCGACATCAAGAACCACATCGCCCAAATCGTCAAAGTCTTCCAGATCCACTCCGGCGACAGGACCAACGCGATCCTGTCTATATAACCCAACAGTGGTTTCCTGATGAACCTCGGCAACCAGCCCATGGATTTGTAAGATACCGAGGAGCGGCGCCTCTTCAACACGTTCGAAGGGTGAACCTGGGGAGAACGTAGGGTGGCTTCCCGCTCACCATCTTCGTCATCTTCTGCTATCGAGTGACCGCTGTGATGTCGCAAATGACCATGTGACCGGCAGGGGGAGTGCGAAGGGGTGTTTACGGTTGGGAGAACAGGGCTTTGGATTGTCGGTGTTGTGAATGAATATCTATTGTTCCTGATCGTATTTGTCTCCCCTGTCGCGTTGTAGTCCGCCGAATCTGGGCTCCCTCCCGACACCTTCGTCGCTTCGTTACTCCTCTCGGTGTCTGCATCGAACAGTATCGAGGAGCTGGTTGTCGGGAGGAACGCTGTCGCTTCTTCCGACCGCCCGCGGACAGGAGAAATGGGAGAGAAGGAGAGTGATCCCCGAGAGGACTTGACTGTGCCGAAGTAGTCCCGAACGTCTCGGAGGCTAAGATCCAATTCCTCTCCGTTAAATCTAGAGATTAATTGAAGGCTTTCTATCGCCTCTGTTGGTCGCCCGGCGGCCACAAGGTATCGAGGTGACTCGTATAGGCGGAAAAAGATCACGCGGAGTGCCGTCATTATTAACGTCTTTGAGAGTATGTGTGTGACCAGGGTCAGCGCGAAGGATCAGTGTGGGGGAGGGGGGAGCGAACGTACGAGAATGCCCAGACACACGAAGAGGTACTTCCAACCGAGATTGTTTTTGGTCACATCGCAATCGGCCTCGAGGCACGTATATCTTGGGAGAATTATGAGGGCGGCGACAGCGGCAAGTACCGCTCCAAGAGAGAAGAAGACGGAAAGCGCGGTCACGAGGTATTTTTTGTTGTTTGGCAACTGTTCTAGAATCAGTGTGCCGTCAGTTGGCATCGATCCCTATACAGCCTTTCAGTTTCCCTCTCGTACTCAAACACAGCCTAGAAACACGTACTCCCACGGCACTCCCCAAGAGGAAGAGCGCGACACATAGGGTCCAAAATGAGGTGGTGATCGTCGCCCCGAGCCCAAAGAGGGAGGTGAATAGTAATGTTCCGTTGAACGCCATACTACGACCTAGCAGATCTGTGCCTGGATAGTGGATGGTCAGAATCAGTACCCCAGAACGCCACTGCCCCGGCCACTCACAAGTTCCCCAACCGACAGCGCCGAACATCATTCCCGCAAACATCGAAGAGGAGAGGGCTCCGATTCGACCGTCAGGTACTAAATCAAAAAATGGTTTGTCAATAACAGGGAATGAAGTTGGGAGTGGAATGAGCAGACTGGAGTATTGATCTTGCACCCGTGGAAGAACTATAGCGATAGCTTGAAGCCACATCTGGAAGGCCGCGATTATCAGTAGAAGGGAGATAGGCGATACTTGGACGTGACGCACGTTGTCGGCCATCCATCCTTAGCCCCGCGCATACGTGGATCAATACGCTCACGGTTAATCTGCGTTGAGAACTAAAGTATCTCACCGAAGCCACACAAGGATAACAAAGTCCATTGGTACGTGCCTTGAAAGAGGAATTAGGTGGGGCACTGTTCGTCTAGCTTTCCAATCATAAACGGGGTTTGTTTGGCTGTTCTGACGCACCCATTCCGATTCTGTCTATTGTGCGGTCGAGGGGCGTTCGGCTGTCGATTTCGTCGGCCATGGCTCGTTCTTCTGGATCGCACATGGAGCGGTTGCGAGAGGGGTCGCGAGAGAGATGGGGAGGAGACCAGGCGCCCGACGCTGGTCGCAGGACGGAAGCCATATCTGTAGCGCTGTCGGCCGGTGATGGCAGTATGGATATGAGTTACTAGTCGTACAATGTTGATCGATATCGTCATGACGTATGGGGAAACACCTTCTCACGTCTACTACCTTCCTCAGAGTCCTACTCCTCCTCTTCCTGAATCAATCCCAACAACGTATCCGCCTCGTCCAGCGGCCCGCCGCTATCCCCTTCCCGTCCGTACACTTCGAGTATCCGCTGCGCGATCGCGAGGTAGGTCTTGACCGTTCCTAGATCCTCGAGCCTGTCCTCCTTTATGCACTCGTTCCACGCCACCTTCGCCATCTCGAGGACATGAAAACCTAGGTGGGCTAGTCAGCGGGCGAAACTGTGTAATCGGTGCACGAACCTATCTGGGGGTAGTAAGCCGGGTAGATGCACAAGTAGATTGCCAATACGGTTTCCCCGGTGGCCATCGCTACTTCGAGAGGCGCTTCGTCGGACGCAAGCCTGAACTTCGCCGTGAGAACGGAAAGTACGGATGCGTCCATCAACGGCTGGAGTTCCTCAGGCAGCTTAACACACAATTGTTCCTCAGGCAATTGGAAATCGGTCGTGATCCCCTCCCCAAAAGCGAACCGACGAAGCGCTGGTTCGAGCGAGTCCACAAGAGCCCAGACCTCTGGCGCATTGACCGGGTGAATGTCCATCGGCGCCTGGACGGTACATAATTTGCACGGGCACTCGAACCCGTGAGTCTCTTTGAGTTGGCTCTGTCGCTCCGGGTAGGAGATCGCGGGGTCGAGATAAGGAATTGAGATCTGGTGAGGTAATTATTCGTAAAAAATTATTGTTATCTTAGATAAAATGCGGGTAATCCAACCTCTTCACCCTCGGATATTTCACGGATGGCCACTACCTCCGCCTGGGGCCTCTTTGACGGGGATAAGATGTACCTCAGAACCGCGTTTGGGGAGCAGGAGTGATTCATAAGGCGACTAGTAAGGGGGAGGATGGCAACTCCGATGGCTCTCAAATGGATTTGTATGACGTGATTATTGTTTGGGAACCGCTCGAAGAGCGCGGGGACCCGAGAGAGGAGAGAGGGGTCCACTCTCCTCATCGGGACTATCGGTGGTGCTTCCACCTTATGGGGGGAGGGTAACAAACTTTCGAAAGCGAGAATGGACTCCGCGTGCTCCGGTCGCTGGAGAGCGATCTTTGCCACGAGTTGCGACAGAACCCTAGAATCCATCATCTGGTCGTCCGACAACGCCGCGTAGGTCTCCGACATGATGAAGTCGAGGTGGGCCTTGCAGATCAGCCTGTGATCGCTATCCCAATGTAGTTTCTGACCTGTGAACCATCCCCATGTTCAGATGCGACCTGATAACGAGAAATCTGACATACATTGTTCACCGCAGTACCATTGGACTCCACAGCCAGTGCACTTGCGGATCCTCAACCCGTACTCTGTCTCATCGCTGCGATGGCAGTAATCACATCGACGCCCCGTTTTGTCTGAAAACAGGACGGAGGTAAGAACTGGCTCAGACAGAACTACAGAGCCGATCGCGAGCTTTCGCGTCGCAACCGCTGCGTTTCTCGCAGTGGGATGGTCAGCAAGTCTGAGGGTATCGGGAGTATCGATGGCGTTCATGATGAAGATGGTACGGGATATCTTCGGGAGCTTGGCTCCAACATGTCGCGTTTGTGGCTGAACGTGTCCACATCGCACGTGATCCGACCTCATTAACCTCCGCTTCGACCGCGACACCACCTCTGCCGCGCCGACCTGACCGACGATGGCTACGCTGAACAAGCTCGCGATTCGGGGCATCCGGTCTTTCGACGATAAACAGATCTCCGTCATCGAATTCTTTTCCCCAGTAACCGTGATCGTCGGACACAACGGCAGCGGTAAGACCACTATCATCGAGTGTCTCAAGTATGCCACAACCGGAGACCAACCTCCGAATACTCGTGGAGGAGCATTCGTCCACGACCCCAAGATGGCCAACGAGAAGGAGGTCAAAGCACAGGTGAAACTCAGGTTCAACGCTGGAAACGGGAAGAGGATGCTCGCGGTGAGGAACCTGAGTGTCACGGTGAAGAAAGGAGGCGCCCTGACAATGAAGACCCTGGAGAGCATTCTGGCGAACGCGAACGATAACGAGAAGAGTGGAAAGGTTTGTCACATCGCCTGTTGCCGTTTGAGGTTGCTAAGCGCCTTCGCGTGTAGAGGGGCGTCATTTCGACCAAATGCGCGGAAATGGATACAGAGATCCCGCATTTACTCGGTGTCTCCAAAGCCGTGCTCGAAAACGTCATATTCTGCCATCAGGAAGATTCGTATTGGCCGCTGGCTGAGCCCGGCGCTCTCAAGAAGAAGTTCGATGACATCTTCGAGGCAACCAAGTGAGGGTGTTGGTCTATCTCCGCCCGTCCCTTCCCTAACAGTTCGCAGATATACCAAAGCGTTAGATGCTATCAAGTCCCTTCGTAAAGACCGTGTTGCAGAGCTCAAGACCGAGCAAGAGCGCCTCGAATCTCTCTCTCGCGAGAAAGCTCACTCTGACAAACTCGTCAAACGCGTTTCGGACCTCAACTCGACCATCACTGCCAAGGAGCTGGAGTATGAAGAAGTTAAGCGTGACTACGATCAACTCGTTCAGGCGAATAAAAAGTTCTACGAGCAAAGCACAAAGTTCAGGGAAATGTACTTGAAGCTCGAAAGCTTACAAGAGAAGAAGGCGAGGTATGAGGAGGACTTGGCAAATGCGAAGGAGAATCTACAGGTGGTCTCAGGTTTGGCGCACAGGGTCAATGTTTCCCTCCCCCGGCTGACCGCTCGTCGTTGCAGGTACCGACGAGGAGGTCGTGCAACGGCTGAATAACTTTGACAAACACATCGTTGAACGAAAGGAGAAGCGAAGATCTGAGGCGGGTAACCTCCAAGACCTCGAGGATGAGTTGGGTGGCGTCCGAAAATCCCACATGGAAGCTGTGAATGAACACGGTAGCCTCAAAGCGGAGGAGAAGGTGATTCAATCCTCCCTGTTCCCTCATCTCACCGGATCGCACTAAGCTCGTGACACAGGCACAATCGCATAGGATCGAAGAACGCGAAACTCTCATCCGTTCCATTGGGACAAAGCACCATCTGAAGGGGTACGACCATTCTCCACTTGAGAGGGAGAAAGTGGCCGAGTTCATCTCCCGACTCGGTGATCTGCAACGACACCAGAACGCTGATACCGAACAGCTACAGGTGAGACCCTTGTAATATGCTGCGCATGGGCGGTACCGGACTGACTCCATCGCAGGCCGAAAGTCGTACCAAGATGGATGAGTACAACGTCGCGGCCAGGAAGTTGAATTCGGAACTGGAAATGTTGAAACACCAGAAGACAACGATGAAGAACCAGATTGTGAGACCCGTACATCCAAGCACTGGGTGCTTTCACTGACTTCCGGTTCTATAGACGACCCTCCGCTCCAAGATAACCTCTGCCGAATCTTCGCTCGATCAAACGTCGTCTCTTACTACAGACATCCGTACCCTACAAGGTGACATCGAAGAGAAGAAACGCCGCATCGACAAGTCGCGTCAGGAGATCAAAGACGCGAACTATGACGAGAGGATCGCAGAGAAAAGCAGTAAGGCGAGGACATTGGAGGATCAGAGGGAGGATCTGAACGGGGAGATCAGGACTTTGAGCTTGCAGGCGGACTCGAGAGCCAGGTTGGATATCAAGAGGGTGGAAATGAAGAGCAAGAAGAACGAGATGCAGAATATGTGAGTCCCATGGGGTTCCATCGTCCAGCTTATCTAACTACGAACGTTCCCCAGTTTGGATGTCAACAACCCGAAGTTCCGCAAACTCGTGGGGAAAGACGCGAAGCCTGAGACGATGGAAAGGGAGCTGGAGCGTGTGTCCGCGTGAGTGATTCCTCCAGAACATGTGCTGCCTCACTCCCTTAACCTCTCGTCCACGAAACCCCGACAGAGAGAAGGAGCGGGAGCATGAAAATCTTGATATTGTGTACACCGAAGCGAACAAGAACCTCCGACAGGTTGAGACCACACTCACGAACATGAAGGCTCAGCTGAAGTCGAAGAAAGAGGAAGTACAAGGTCCGTCCCATCACTCATTCCTCGCGCTCTCCGCGATCGACTCAGGAGCTTGAACCAGCCCTGGAAAAGAAGATCAAGCAAGGAATCAAGGAAGAGCTTTACGGACCAAATAGTACCGTGGAGGCCGCATGTCAGATGGCGAATGATGAAGTTAATCAGCGCGGAAAGTGAGCCTCCTTCTCCCTGTAGATTTGCCAACACTCATTCCGCGTTGTCCCACAGAGATTCGGGCGCCATTCTCGGTGCGAGCCAGATCTACGAGACTCTCTTGCGGACAGGCAAGGCCAAGAAAACCTGCACGGCCTGCAATCGCCATCTCAACACTCAGGAGATGCTAGTGTTCGAGAACTACGTGAGCACGTTCGATTTTTTACCAAGAGGACTTACTATTAACTGCCCCTTGTTTGACCCAGCTCCAAGAGCAGATGAAACGGACGTCTCCGGAGAAGATCAAACAGGAGCAGGAGGAACTCAAGGAGTGGCAAATGGAACTTGCGGATGTTACGAGGCTTCTGCCCGTCGAAGCCGCCAGGAGCAAGTTGGTGGCACACGAGATTCCGGAACTAGAGCAGTCTATCAAAGAGAGCCAGAAGGAGATTCCTTTGCTCACTGATGCCGTCAACAATGTGCGCTTCGTTGGACTGAGCGTTCACTCCGAGTGCTGATGCTCTCTTGGCTATTCCCCGTAGGCACTGGCTAAACTCAACGATGTCAAGAAGGAACTGAAGGACCTAACCTTGATGAAACAGCATGCTGCGAGTGTATCCAAGGCTACCAAGGATATCGAAAGGGTTGGCCAAGAGGTGAAAAACCTTGAAACGGACCTCGAGGCAACCGGGTCTTCGAGGACAGCCGATGATGTCCAGAACCAATTGAACGACGTCTCTGCCAACCTGTGCGTTGCCCCCCTCCTTATTTCCTGTACCACTGTGTCCGGTGTGCTGATTGCGTCTGGCGCAGTCGATCCAACGAGCGTGAACGTCAGGCGCTCCAGGCGGAGAAGGAGAGGGCTAACAATGCTCTGAGGACCCACGAGAAGGATTTAGGTGATATGCAAATTCGGGAGGTCAACCTAAAAAGTCAGGTAAAGGATCGGACTACGTTGGAGAAGCAGGTCGGGGAGATGAAGGCCCAAGTTACTGCCGCGTCCCAGAGTTCCAAGGTAAGAGTTCCGCCTATCCCCCTGCACTGGATCGCGTTCCCACTGAACCTTCTCCGCCCTAGGGCATCGATGCGAAGATCGAGGCGGCTCAGGTTCCAATTAAAAAGTTGGACGAGGAGTATGAACAGGCGAATGCAGAGTTGACCAGGAAGATCTCTGAAGCCCAACGCATGTCTCAAGAATTGAACATGAGCGTTGACAGGCTTGACAGTGTCAACAAGTTGATCGATAGGTGAGAAAGGCGTCTACATCGTCTGCCTGACATCACCCATATCCATCGTGTCCGTTTGAAGGTACATCCGCGAAAAGCGAAGCCGCCAGCTCAAGGAATGTGAGCAACGCATTACCGAGCACGAATCTAGGATCAGCCAACTTGCTACGGATATCGAATCTGCCCGGGACACTATTGCCGTCATCGACAAGGAGGTCAACGAGAGTAATGCTTCCATGACGAATCTCCGGGAGAACATTCGAGTACGAAAGGTAGCCAAGGAGATTGACGTTACGCAAGCAGAGATCGACGCGATGGATATGGAACAAGCTGCAAAAGCGAGAAGACAGTTTGATCAGAAATACAACGCAGAGAAGCAGAGGGAGACGGAGATGCAGTCCAAGGTGCGTCGAATTTAGGGTCTGCCTTTTGTTCTTTGAAAGTTGACTGTGTTTGGTCCACAGTACGCTCATATTGGGGGAGAACTTAGCTCGCTCAAGGACCAGGTGGAAACGCTGGAGAATGACCTGGCAGAGTTCGAGAACGTTAATAGGCGGTATAAGGACCAACTGGTCAAAGTTAAGGTGGGGCGGCCGACCGAGTCCAGGAGGTCTTGGACTAACCGCGCCTATCCACAGATGTCAGACATGGCGAACAATGATCTCGAGAAGTACGCCAAGGCGCTGGACAAGTATGAGACATGTTCTATTCTTCGAACGGGGGGGCTAACCATACTCCTTCAGTGCGATCATGAAGTATCACTCGTTAAAGATGGAAGAGGTGAACGATACCATGAAACACCTCTGGAATAAGACGTACCAAGGAACAGGTTCGTGCCTCTTTCGCCCCGCGTATGGGTTTACAGAAACCAACTTTCTCGATTCTTAGACATCGATGGGATCAGAATCCGTTCTGACGTTGAAGGCGGAGCCAGCAAGAGGTCTTACAATTACCGAGTGAGCCCTCTTCGCTTCTACTATCCGCTGGTTAAGCTAAGGGCTGGCAGGTGGTTATGGCGAAGGATCAGGTCGAGATGGACATGCGTGGGCGGTGTTCAGCAGGTCAAAAGATGCTGGCTTCTATCATCATTCGATTGGCCCTCGCAGACTCGTTTGGCCAGAATTGTGGTATCCTCGCGTTGGACGAGCCCACCAATGCTCTGGATACTGAGAATATCGACGCTTTGGCATCGAGTCTCGTAGAGTGAGTCCCCAGTCGCGAACTCACTCCGCTAGTCTGACGAACGTGACCAGTATCATCAACGAACGAAAGAACCATGCCAACTTCCAGCTCATCATCATCACTCACGACGAGAACTTCTTGAGGAAGTTGGGTCAGGGCGATGTGATGGATTACTACTGGTACGCATATCCGAAGTTTCCCCAGACCTTGACTCTGATCCTTGGATTTGCGCATTCCATAGGAGAGTTTCTCGTGATTCACGGCAAAAATCCATCATCGAGAGGCAGAGATTCAGCTAAGGACGCTCTCCACCAACGCCTCATCATTCCCCGTCCCTCGCACGCAATGTTCCACACCCGCTGCATATTTATCCCCAGAACTCACGCAAAACTCATCAAATAAACCATGAGATATACAAAGGAGTGTATTAATGGTTAAAACCACGGCGTATGTTAGCACTAAGTAGTGTCATCCAGTTGTCGTAATAGTCATCCAAAGCGAAAGGAAAATATATAAGAGATTCGTCAGACTTGCCGGACAACTGCGAACAAGTCCAGTTGGCGTTCACTTCAACAGAGTGAAGCATCGCGGGTCCAGGACCGGTTAACCGCTGGATAAACTCCCCCCGTTGTTGGGAAACAAAAATATCAACCAACTCCCAGATCTTCCAACCCTCGTCACAAAGAGACCGTATCATCAACAAAAGGAATGCGTGGGCTGCGGAGTGAAAAGCCCGTTCCAACACAGGGGGGTATCGTAAAGTGTGGGATTTTTCAAGCGGCGATGGGCTTAGCAGTGGCTACCTGCTCAGCCTTCTCGGAGAGAAGCCTCTTCGCGTTGTCACGAGCGACACGGCGGAGCAGCTTGCCAGAGTCGGCCTTCGGAACGCTTTCGACGAACTCGATACCACCGGAGAGGGCTTTGTAGGGGACCTTGTGATCGGTGACGTGCTTGGCGATGATGTCCCTCAACTTAGCCTCTTCCTCGGGGTACTTGGCGAGAAGAGCAGCGGTCTTCTTTTCGGGGACGACGAACGCGAAGGGCAGCTCTCCGTGGAACTCGTGGGGGATGCCAACAACGCAGACCTCGGAGACGAACGGGTGTTCGGTCAAGTGAGCTTCCATCTCAGCGGGAGCGACCTGGAAGCCGCGGACCTTCAGCATCTCCTTGAGACGATCGATGATGAAGATCTCCATGTTCTCGTTGATCGTGACTTCGTCACCAGTGCGGACCCAACCGTCGACGAAGGTCTCTTTGGTGGCTTCCTCGTTGTTGCTGTAGCCAGATGCCATCGACTGAGTCTTGACGACCAGCTCTCCGGGCTCGTTGAAGCCGGCGTAGGTACCGTCGGCCCTCTGTACGCGAGCAACAATACCAGGCAAAAGGACGCCAGCGGAGACACTAGGCTTGTCGCGCTGCTCGGCGTTGGTCTCCATACCGACCATACCAGCCTCGGTGAGACCGTAGCACTGGAAGATGGCGACTTGAGGGAGGAGAGCGGTGAGCTGCTTAAATCGTTCGGCGGAGAGAGGAGCGGCACTGCTCAAGATGGTACGAAGACTGGAGAGGTCGAACTTCCTGGCCTCTGGACGTTGGCAGAGCATGACGGCAATAGGTGGGACGAGGAAAAGGTTGCTGATCTTGTATTTGACGATGCTCTGGAGCATTCCAGTGAAGCTGAACTTTGGCATGACCACGACGGAGCTGCCGCAGTATAACTGGAAGAGTAAGTTGTAGAACATTCCGTAGATGTCTGAGCACGATTGTCAGTATCGAGCATATTGTTAGAGGAGGGTGTCACTGACGGTAGAGAGGCAAGGCTAAAGGTGAGGCGTAAACCGTTGATCAGCGGTAGTCGAAGGATACGAGAGAACTGAGGCTCACTGTTCATGGCGACGTCACCTGGCTGGAACCTCTGCGGCACGTCGGGGTTCCCGATCTGGTAGGTGGTTGCGCACATCATCACAGTGGCGATAACCATGTAGTGCGAGATCGCTACGGCCTTGGACTTGCCGGTGGTTCCAGAGGAGAAGTTGTAGAACTACGAGAAGGAAGCGAGTCAGCGAACACGAAACGTCATTCGGAGAAGAATACTTGCAGCGATCTTGGTCTTGGCTTCGTCTTCGGTCAAGAGCGACTCATTGAAGAGGGGTTCAGGGTACAAACGGTTGCCCTCTTCGGCAAGCTCATCAAGAGTCTGGAAGCCTTCTGGGGCGGGTTTGTCACCGTTGGGAATGACGGCGATCCTATCTTCGGAAAGTCCAGCGAGCTTGGCGGCTTCCAAACCGGTGTTGAAGATGGTATGGTGAACGACGAGCAACTTGGCTTGGGTCGTGTTGAGCTGGTACAACAGCTCGTCGACGGAGAAGGCGGGGTTCGCCGCAGCGGCGATAGCACCGAGCCTGTGCGCAGCCCAGGCGGTGATGGGGAATTCGACGTGGTTGGGAGTAAAGAATGCGACGCAGTCGTTGTTACCGACGTTCCAGCGGGCCTTCATGATGTTGGCGAGACCGTAGGTGCGAGTCCGGATCTCCTCGAGGTGGTAGTTCCTGCCCGTGTCGTTGTCGATGAGCCATGGGGCGGTCTCGGGACGTACAGGCCGGTTGGGGTGTTGGTAGTCGAGGAAAAATTGAGCGATGGTCATGTTGGTGGGGATGTGTGGAACGGTGCCATTAGGGGAGACGAATTCCTGGATGGTTTGCGGATCCTGGATAGTATGCAGAGACATGATGATTATGGGTAGGGTAGATTAGGGTGGTTAGATATGTGAGGGGAAGAAGGATAGACAGTGAACCGTTTGGTACTGAAATCCGATGGATCCAGAGGGTTTATAAGTGTTCACCTTCTACATGTCCGGACTCACGCATTATTGTGGCAGCAGGTTGAAAGTTGGGGTTTCCTCCCACCCTGCCACAGTGCATGACGCCAATGAATAGAGGTTGATCGTGGGGCTCATAGTTCGCAGCGCAGAGAGGCGAAAGTTCACCCGAACCCGCTGTGGCTTCGTGTGCCGTCCGGGGCAGAGCGGCGATAACTGTGCGAATGGTGCGGGAGTGAGCGAGGAAGAATTCTGGCCCCCGATCAACATCTCCGACCCCCATTCAGTCCCCTGATGCATATGGGAGTCGATCGGTTTTTTACTCCCTTGACATCTGACTGCCGCCTATGGGGACAAGGCGCGGCGAGGAGGCAATCAAGGGCGGCCGTGGTGGGGTGCTTCCCAAGTCAGGGTTCCATCGAGGGCGAGATTCCACCGGCGGCTATCTTACGCCCATGGCTCATGGTTGTTCCCCCGTGACCGCGGGTTCAAGGGGAAACTTGGACGTAGCAAACAACCCGTTAGCCGCCCGCTGGAACAACTTGTGCATTGCCCTCGTTGGCTCATTGTCGCCCCGCAGGCCCTATAAAACCTGGTGGGCAACACCCCGAACAAACCAAGTTCCTTTCTTACATATCCTCCTATCCTCTAATACCTCTTAATTCCTTCTGCTCACACGTATACATGTCCACCGATAAAGTTGTGTTCAAATCGTAAGTCACTTCTCAGCTCCGTGTTTCCGCGCTTTTCTCATCCATTCGCCAGAAGCGACGAGGCGCTCAATGTCAAGAAACAGGCAACAGACAAGCAGTTGACTGT
>Ga0307511_10001797_pt1 | contig 22553 bp, 24 predicted proteins | sample 13_EM_MG_FD_200266 | JGI IMG/M metagenome (GOLD analysis project Ga0307511, IMG submission 200266) | Populus trichocarpa ectomycorrhiza microbial communities from riparian zone in the Pacific Northwest, United States - 13_EM | ecosystem: Host-associated > Plants > Roots > Unclassified | place... | reverse complement strand
GGCGGGCACTGGGCCCGCCCCAACGACCGTCCTCGGTGAAATGTCCCGTTTTGTTCTTTGCCGCTCGTGCGTTCGGGCGACGGCCTTGACTCGGATGTGCGGACGGGTGTTTCTTCGTATCCGGGGGAAGGGGCGCTCATGTTCCGGCAGCCGGTCGATCCGCTGGGCTCGCCAGGTTTGTCCGCGCTGGTCGCGGCCCTGCCGTTGCTGGCGTTGTTGGTGCTGCTCGCGTGGCTACGGCTGCGGTCGCATGTGGCCGCGGCGATCGGGTTGCTGCTGGCCATCGTGCTGGCGGTGGTGTTCTTCCGGCTGCCGCTCGGTCAGGCCCTCGACGGCGCCGTCGAGGGGGCGGCGTTCGGCTTGTTCCCGATCGTGTGGATCATCGTCAACGCGGTCTGGATCAACCGCCTGCAGCGGGCGACGCGGTACTTCGACGTGGTGGGGCGGACATTCTCGACACTGTCGGCGGATCACCGGGTGCAGGCGGTGCTGGTGGCCTACTGCTTCGGCGCGATGATCGAGTCGCTGTCCGGTTTCGGCACCCCGATCGCGATCACCGCCGCCATGCTGCTCACGCTGGGCCTCAAGCCCGTCCGGGCGGCGGCCGTCGCCGTCTTCGCCAACACCGCCCCGGCCGCCTTCGGCTCCGTCGGCAATCCCATCCAGGCCCTGTCCAAGGTCACGTCGTTCCCGCTCGCCGACGTCGGCGCGATGGTGGGGCGGCAGTCCGCGGTCATCGCCGCGCTGGTGCCGTTCGTCCTGTTGGTCATGCTGGACGGCCGGCGCGGGCTGCGCGAGGTCTGGCCGGTGGCGCTCACCGCCGGCGTCGCCTTCGGCGTGGGGCAGTACGTGTGTTCCAACTTCCTCACCTACCAGCTCACCGACCTCACCGCCGCCGTCCTGTCCATGGCCGCCGTGGTCGCGCTGCTGAAGGTCTGGCACCCGGTCCGGGTGTCCGCCTCGGTCGGTTCGGGCGGCGGCCCGGCGGAGCCGGCCCCGGATTCCCGGCGTGACAAGGTACTCGCGTTCCTGCCGTACGCCGTGCTGACAGTCCTGTTCATGCTGACCTCCATCGCCGGGCCCGTGCAGCGGTTCGCCGCCGCCGCCGGATTCTCGTTCCACTGGCCCGGCCTGAACGTCGGCGACGCGAGCGGGCACCCCTTGTCGATCACCACGTTCGACCTGGGCTGGCTCAACGCCTCCGGCACCGTGCTCCTGCTGACCGGCGTCCTCACCGCCGTCGCGTTCCGCCTCCCCATCCGGGTCGCCGCCGGCTGCTACCGCGACGCCTTGTTGCAGCTGCGGTGGGCCGCCCTGGCGATCTGCTGCGTGTTGGCCCTGTCGTACGTGATGAACCTGTCCGGCATGGCCGTCGCCATCGGCACCTGGCTGGCCGGTATCGGCGGCGCTTTCGCCCTGCTGTCCGGCGTGCTCGGCTGGTTCGGCGTTGTGCTCACCGGATCCGACACCTCCTCCAACGCCCTGTTCGGCGCCCTCCAGGTCGCCGCCGCCCACCGTGTCGGCATCTCCCCGCTGCTGATGGCCGCCACCAACAGCACCGGTGGCGTCCAGGGCAAGGCCGCCGCCATCCAGAACCTCGCCCTCGCCGCCGGCGCTGTCGGCATGCCCGGCCGGGAGAGCGACATCCTGCGCCGTGTCCTCGGCTGGAGCCTCGTCCTGCTGGCCGTCCTGTGCCTGCTGGCGTGGCTCCAGACCTCCGTGCTGTCGTGGATGGTCCTCTAGGTCCGCGGCTAGGAGCGCTGGTCCTTGACCACCCGGCCCCGTTGCACGACGACGGGGACCCGGGCGTGGTCGGCGAAGATGTCGGGGTCGTCGAGGGGGTTGCCGGCGAACACGGTCAGGTCGGCGAGCTTGCCGGGGGAGATGGTGCCGACCTCGTGGTCGACGCGGAGGATGCGGGCGTTGTCGCGGGTGGCGGAGAGCAGGGCGGCCATGGGGTCCTCGACCTTGGCGCGGAGCGTGATTTCGTAGCCGCGGCGCTGCTGGTTGGGGCCGATGTAGTCGGAGCCGGAGCCGATGAGCACGCCGGCGGCGCGGGAGGCGTGGATGGCAGCGGTCTGGCCCTCCAGGACGCGGCCGACCCGGGCGCCGATGTGTGCGGGCAGGCCGGCGGCGGCGGGGCCGTCGAGCAGGGCGTGCACCACGGCCAGCGTCGGCACGTGGGCGACGCCGTGGGCGGCCATCAGGGCGGCCATCTCCTCGTCGATCTCGGAGCCGTGCTCGACGCACTTGGCGCCGGCGTGGATCGCGGTGCGCAGGCCGGTGTTGTTGTGCGCGTGCACGGTGACGTAGGTGCCGCGGGCGCTCGCCTCCGCGACCGCGGCGGCGATCTCGTCCAAAGTGAACTGGGTGTCGGTCAGCTTGTCGTGGTGGGAGACGACGCCGCCGGTGACGCACATCTTGAGGAAGCTGGCGCCGCGGCGGAAGGCCTCGCGCGCGTTCTTCCGCACGCTGTCCGGGCCGTCCGACAGGAAGGACACGGCCCGGAGACCGACGATGTGGTGCGACTCCCAGTCCTCGGACGGTTCCCACGCCGCGCCGAGATAGCCGTGGCCGCCGGTCTGGGCCAGCAACGGTCCACAGTGGATGATGCGCGGCCGGGCACCTTGCCGTCGGCCACGACCCGGGCGAGACCGTCGTCGATGCCGCCGGTGTCCCGGACCGTGGTGAAGCCGGAGTGCAGGGTCTGGCGGCAGTTCTCGAACATGTCCGCGGCCAGCTCGGCGACCGAGATCTGCTTGCTGAGGCTCTGGCCGATGTCACTGGACATGCCGAGGTGCACGTGGGCGTCGATCAGGCCGGGCGTGATCACGAGCCCGGTGCAGTCGAGCACGTCGGCGCCGGCCGGCGGGGCGTCGCCGAGCGAGGCGATCCGGCCGTCCTCGACGCGGATGTTCTGGTTCGGCACGGGATCCGCGCCGGTTCCGTCGATGACCGTCGCACCGGTCAGCCACATGTCGGTGGTCCTCTCGTCCATGGATCAGCGCATCAGACAACCTTGCCCGCCGTCGGCCGGTCAGGCAACGGCAGACCGTCAACCTTGGCGGCATGGCTGAGACGGACCGAGGGTGTCAGGTGCGCCCCCGGGGAGGCACCGCGCGGAACCTGGCGGCGGTGCACGACGCCGTCGGCGGGCTGCTGGCCGAGGGCGTCGCACCGGCCGGCGGCCGTTTCTGCTGCTTCCCCTGGTATCCAGCGGATAGCTTGCGCCCTTGCAGGTTACCGGACCACAGCCGATACCTTCGAGCAGCACTCGTGTTGGAAGGTGGAGGTCCGATGTTGCGCTTCACGATCGCGGTCGTCGCGGCCACGCTCGTCACGGCAATCCCGGTGCCGGCAAGCGGTTTGCACGTGGCGGCCCAGAGCGCCGGCATGGTCTGGAACGCGGTGGCAGTCGATCACGGGCGGGTGTTCGTGGCCGGACCGAGGTGGTCGGGCTCGACCGGGCCGGCCGTCGGGGTGCTCGACCAGGGGCAGGTGCGGCCCTATCCCGACGCCCGGTGGAACGACTGGAAACCCGGTGCCGATCCGGCCACGGCGTTCGTCAACGTCAACGCCGTGCACCTGGACGGCCGGGGCGGATTGTGGGCGGTTGACACGGGAAGCCCGGACTTCGGCGGCGCGCCGCTGCCCGGCGGGGCCAAGCTGGTGCGCATCGACCTGGCGACCAACCGCGTGGCCCGGGTGTACCCGTTCGGACCCGCGATCGCGACCGCGAAGAGCTACGTCGACGACGTGCGGTTCAACGGCGACACCGCGTACCTGACCGACGGCGGCCAGGCGGGATTGATCGTGCTCGACCTGCGCAGCGGCCGGGCCCGCCGGGTGCTCGACGGCGATCCGTCCACCACCGCCCCCGACAACCGGCCGATCGTGGTTGACGGCACCGTGGTCCGTGGTGCCGACGGCGCGCCGCTGAAGGTCAACGCCGACCCGTTCGAGCTGTCGCCGGACCGTCGTTGGCTCTACTTCGGGCCGTTGGAGGGGCCTTGGTCGCGGATCCGGACCGCCTTGCTCGACGATCCCCGAGTGTCCGCCGCCGAACTCGCGGCCAACGTCCAGCCGTGGGCCGATCTACCCCCGACCGGCGGCACCGCGATGGACCGCAAGGGGAATCTGTACTTCTCCGACCTCGCCCACGACTCGATCAAACGCCGCGCCGCCGACGGCACGATCACCACCGTCGTCCAGGACCCGCGACTGCACTGGACAGATGCCCTGTTCCTCGACGCCCACGGCGTGCTGTGGCTCCCGGTCCCGCAGCTGGACCGCGCGTCGGCGTTCAACGGCGGGACCTCCCGGATCCAGTTCCCCGTCCAGCTGTTCAGCTTTCCGTTGAGCGGTCACCAGGGGCTTTAGTCCCGGCTGGGCAAAGCCTGCGAGAGCGTGCTCATGCTGATGTCGACGATCGTGCGGAGCTGCTGCTGGCTCGCCCGGGCCCTGCTCATCACGGCGAGCGACTGGTTGACCGCCGTGATGTGAGTGGCGTAGTTCTCGGCGTCGCCATCGGTCAACCCCGCGGTGGTCAGGGCGGTCCGCAGCCGCCCACGCTGAAGACCCACAGCTTCGATCGCGCGTGTGGCGATGGCGGGGCTGAGCACCGGTGTCGCCATCGCGGTCTGGGCGACCAGACATCCGTCCGGCACGTCGGGGTCGGCGATGCGTCGGAGGGTGACCTCGAAGAAAGCCCGCACCGCCCGCAGCGGGTCCCCAGCGGAAAGCGCCTGCTCGTACCGGGCTCCGTACCGGACGGCGTAGCGGTCAAGGCAGCGCAGGTAGAGCGAGTCCTTGTCCCCGAACGAGGAGTAGATGGAGCTTCGGTTCAGTCCGGTCGCCCTGGTGAGGTCGTCGAGCGAGGTGTCGGCGTACCCGGCCCGCCAGAACTGGACCATCGCCGCGTCGAGCGCGGTGTCCACGTCGAACTGCTTCTTGCCGGCCATCCCGCACGCACCCCGTCCTTGAGTCAGTGTGCCCATCCTATCCTGAACTGAACAGTCCAAGATGCGTTAGACTCGGGGCATGACCGACGCCGCCATCGCCCCGACCCGCCCTCCCGACCAGAACCCCGTCCCCGGGCTGCCGCTGCGTGACCTCGCGGGCTTCACCCACCGCTGGGTCGACGCGGAAGGAATCCGGCTGCACGCCGTGGAAGGCGGTCGGTCGAGCGGCCCCACCGTCGTGCTGCTCCACGGATTCCCGCAGACCTGGTGGGCTTGGCACAAGGCGATGCCGCGCCTGGCCGAGCGCTTCCACGTGATCGCGATCGACCTGCCGGGACTGGGCCACTCCGACCGCCCCGAAGCGGGCTACGACACGCACACCGTCGCTTCGCGCGTCCAGGCCGCGCTGACCGCGCTCAACGTGCCGAAGTACTGGCTCGTCGCCCACGACATCGGGGCCTGCGTCGCCTTCTCGGTCGCCCTGAGGTACCAAGACCACCTGCACGGCGTCGCCCTGCTCGACGCCGGCATTCCCGGAATCACCCTGCCGGACACCATCCCGACGGATCCCGAACGGGCCTGGAAGACCTGGCACCTGGCATTCCACCTGGTGCCCGAACTGCCCGAGACGCTGATCACCGGCCGCGAGCGTGACTACGTGGGCTGGTTCCTGAGGGTCAAGGCACTGTCCCCGAACACGTTCGACAGCACCGAAATCGACCACTACGCCGCCGCCATCGCGGCCGAGGGAGGGCTGCGGGCGGCTCTCGCCTACTTCCGCGACGCCGCGGAATCGGCGCGCGAGAACCGTGACGCTCTCGCACGAGGGCCCCTGACCATCCCGGTCCTGGGAATCTCCAGCTCCCACGGCTCGATCCCCGACATGGCCGCCTCCATCAGCCCCTGGGCCGAGAACGTGACCGGCGTCGTCATCCCGGAAGCCGGGCACTTCATTCCCGAGGAGCAGCCCGACGCGACCGTGGACGCGTTGACCGCGTTCATCGATCACGCGCGTGTCGGGTAGTACTAGGGCCAGTACAGACGGGTGGGGTTGTCGACGAGGAGCCGGCGCTGCGCGTCCTCGGTCGGCGCGATCCGGGGCACGAAGTCCACGATCTGGCCGTCGTCCGGCATATGGCTGCGAAGATTGGGATGCGGCCAGTCGGTGCCCCACAGCACGCGGTCGGGGAACTCGGTCACCAGCGCTCGCCCGAAGGGCACGACGTCGTCGTACGGGGGACCGGACACGGTCAGCCGGTCGGGGCAGGTGACCTTCACCCAGTACTGCTCGTTTTCCCGCAACAGCCGCAGAAACCGGGCGAAGTCGGGGCCGTCCGGGGCGAGCGTGACGTCCGGGCGGCCCATGTGGTCGACCGCGACCGTGGTGGGCAGCGAGGTGAGCAGGTCCCACCGCTGTTCGAGGTCGGCGGCCTCGAAGTACACCACGATGTGCCAGCCCAGCGGGGCGATGCGGTCGATCAGGCGGTGATAGTGGCTGTCGGGCTTGGGATCGACCAGCCGGCGCACGAAGTTCAGCCGGATGCCGCGAACCCCGGCGGCGTGCAGCTCCGCCAGCTGGTCGTCGGTCACGTCGTCGCGGATCATGGCGATGCCGCGGGCGCGGTCGCCGGCGGCCAGCAGGGCGTCGACCAGCGCGGCGTTGTCGGCGCCGTGGCAGGTGGCCTGAACCAGCACGTTCCGGTCGACGCCGAGGAAGTCCCGCAGGGCGAACAGATCCTCCTTGCCCGCGTCGACCGGCGTGTACTTGCGCTCGGCGGCGTACGGAAACCGCGCCCCCGGGCCGAAGACGTGGCAGTGCGTGTCGACCGTGCCCGGCGGCAGCCGGAAGTCCGGTTTGGACGGTGCCGGGTGGAACGGCAGCCACCCGGGATCCGGAGTGAAGTTCATCGGTTTCCTTGAAAACTCGGGTAGCTGACGTTGTCCAGGCCCGGGATGACCACGGCGCCCGGGTCGTTGCCGTTGGCGACGAGCTGCTCGGCCATGTAGTCGGTCACGCCGCTGGCCAGCAGCTGGCGGGGATCCTCCAGCGCCAGCCGCAGCCGGGTGATCATCGCCGGCCAGTCGTCCGGGGACTTGATCCGCGGCATCTCGGTGACCGTGGTCGTGTGCTCGTCGACGTCGGGGCCGTAGCTGGACGGCGGCTCGAACCGCGGATAGCCGTCGTACATCACGGACGCGAGCGACACCGAGGCCATGACCCGGGCGAGCATCCACCGCAGCGGATCCTCGAGCGCGACCACCTGGCTGACGTCCCCGCCCTCGGGCGCCGGGAACTCGGGCGCGTGCGGGGCGATGAACAGCCGGTCGTCGGCGAGCCGGCCGCGGGAGGCCAGCTGGATGATGCGGGCCAGGCTGTTGGTGCTCTTGGTGACGCCGGCGGTGGGCCGGCCCTGCCGGCCGACGAACATCACCAGGGCCCGGGCCCAGTCCACGTCGAGCCCGTCGAACCAGCGGATGAGCCGCGCGGAGTTGTTGGTGCCCACCAAAGCGAACGTCGCGATCATGACGCGGCCGAAGTCGACCGGCAGCCGGCCGTCCGGGTGCCCCTGGATGAGGTCGTCCCGCAGGCTCTCCGCGGTCAGGTACCCCTCCTCGGCCAGCGCGCGGTCCAGGAACCGCGCGGTGACAGAACAGGCGTAGTCGACCATCGCCGCGATCTTCTCCTCGCGGCCGACGAAGGACGGCGCGCTGATCGCCTCCCGCCACAGCCGCACCGTGTTGGCCGACCGGACCTCGGTGATGTCGTCGAGCAGGCGTCGCGCGTCGGCCCGCCACTGCTCGCGCCGGCCGACGTCCTCCAGCCGGACCAGGCTGGCGATGGCCGGCCCGAGGTGCGAGATGCCGGCCAGCTCCTTGAAGCCGACCGTGGTGTGGCGGAAGCCGTTGACGGTGGGCGGCCGGCCGTCGCCCGGGAACAGCGCGAGGTGGGTGCCGGTCGCCACCAGCAGCGGATCGGCCAGACAGTCCTCATAGGACGATCGGGTGAGGTGGTCGCCGGTGCTGTCCCGCGCCGGCGCCAGCGGATTGGTGTAGGCCCGGAACAGCCGGACCATCTCCGGGTTCTCCTGGATGGCCGTCACAGGTCCCCCTCGGGCGCGAACCGGTAGATCACCGACTCCGTCGCGAAGCCGAGGTCGCCGTTGAGGGCGTTGGACACGGCCAGCCGCCGGCTGCCGTCCGGCGCCGTGAACTCGGCGACGTCGGTGCCGCCCGAGGTGTCGAACTCGTCGACGATCTCGAAGGTGCCCCCGGTGAACTTGTACAGGGGGGACTTCAGCAGCGGGTGCGGGTCCTGGAGGCCGCCGGTGATGAAGTTGGCCCGCATCAGGAACAGGCCCGAGTCGGTGTCGATGAGGTGCAGTTCGCGACCGCCCTTGCCGCCGGGCAGCACCGCGTGCTCGACGAACCGCTCGCCGTCCCAGCGCAGCAGCACCGAGTCGAACCGGATGTTGGCGACGGCCATGTAGTGCTCGCCGTCCCGGCTGAACGTGGCGAAGGCGCGTCCGCCCAGCGGCATCAGGTCCTGGTGCTCCACGAACTTCTCGCCGTCCCAGCGGAACAGCTGGCTGGGCAGGGCGTGGTCGGCGTGGGCGAGGTAGGTGACGCCGTCGATCTCGAAGGCGTGGAAGTTGTAGCCGCCGCGGGACGGGATGTCCTGGAGGTGCTCGAACTCCGTGCCGTTCCAGCGGAACACCGCCGACGGCACGTCCTGGTCGCCCGGCCGGTTCTGGGCCAGCGCGAGGTAGTGGGCGCCGTCGATGACGAAGTGCCGCCACTGCTTGGCGGCGAAGCCGAGGATGGTCTGGAACGGCTCCCAGGTCTCGCCGTTCCACCGGTAGATCGGCTGGCCGACGTTGAAGTTGTAGGGCCCGCTGCCCATCCGGATGCAGGCGCAGGCCACGTACGGGGTGCCGTCGATCTCGAAGTACTCGACGTCCTCGCCGCCGGTGCCCGGCAGCCGCCCGGCCGCCGTGAACTGCTCGCCGTCCTGCTTGAACAGCAGGATGTCGGTGTTGGAGTCGCCGCCGTTCATGCCGGCCGGCGTGCCGGGCGCGTCGTAGGCCAGCTGGGGCACCGCGAGGCACACGGCGCCGTCGACGGTGAACGCTTCGACTCCGCGCGCGCCCGAGGTCGGGATGCGCTGGATCTCCTGGAGGTAAGGCATGCTGTCCAGTTCCTTTTCTCGGAAGGGAAAACGCGTCAGCTGCCGGCCGGCGGGGTCCACGTCACGTCGGCCGCGGTGAGGTGGCGGTTGAGGTAGCCCTCGCTCTCGTACAGGCCGAGCAGCTCGTCGATCTTGGCTCGGTCGATGCCGGTGGGCTCGTAGTCGGGCATCGCCGCCATCTCGATCGGCTTGGCGGTGAGCCCGGTCTTGGGGGCGTAGGCGGCGACCTCGGTCAGGTGGTCCCGGGCGTAGGCGAGCGCCTCGTGCACGCCCTCGGTGAACCGGCGCGCGATGTCGGGATTCTGGTTGAGATAACTGGTGTTGGCCTCGACCACGGTGGTCGGGACGTTGGCCAGGGTGTACGGCGGGTTGAGGTACCGGAGCACCTTCACCCCGCCCTTGTCGAGGGCCTGCTGGAGGAACGGCTGGAACAGGCGGCCCGCGTCGGCGGAGTGGCTGGCGACGGTGTCGCCGATGGAACCCAGCGGCACGGCCACAATCCGCGCGCCGGTGTAGTTGCCGTTCATCTTCCCGAAGGCCAGCTGGTCGAGGGGATCTCGCTGGGCCTCCTGCGACGCGAACACCGAGACGTGGCTGAGGTCGGTCGCGGTGCTGTCGGCCGGCACGATGATCGCCGAGTACTGGCTGTTGTCGGCGTGACTGCGGTTGACCGCGGAGACCATCCTGATCGGCAGATTCTGCTGCACCGCGCTGACGAACGGGCCGAAGCTGGCCATGGAGAACTGGAGCTGGCCGTTCATCAGCTGGGGCACCACCACTGTGCCCTCGGTGGACGGAACCAGTTGCACGTCGAGGCCGAGCTTGCGGAAGACGTCGCGGGCAATGGCCAAGTACATCGGCGTCGACGTGCCGGCGGCGGCGCTGACCCCGACACGCAGGACGGTCAGCCCCTCGGCGTTGGTGGTCGTCGCGGTGGGTCCGCCGCCGCAGGCCGCGGCCAGCAGGGCAAGCGCGGCCAGAACGATGGCTTTACGCATCTTCGGCCTCCTCGGTCGAGGCGTGGCCGCGCACGGCCTGGAGGACACGGGCCCGCAGCGCGACGAACTCCGGGAGCGACTTGGTCGTCAGCTGGTCGCGTTCGCCGGGCAGGCCGACGTCGATGATCTGGCTGACCCCGGTCGGCGATCCGTCGAGCACGGCCACCCGGTCGGACATGTACACCGACTCGTCGACGTCGTGCGTGACCAGGATCGCGGTCATCGCGTAGCGCCGGCGCAGTTCGAGGACTAGGTCCTCGAGGTCCGAGCGGGTCTGCGCGTCGACCGAGGCGAACGGTTCGTCCATGACCAGCACGTCGGGCTCGCACGCGATCGCCCGGGCGATCGCCACTCGTTGTTGCATGCCACCGGAAAGCTGCCAGGGGTAGTGGTCGGTCGCGTCGGCCAGGCCGACCGCCGTCAGCGCGGCCATGGCGATGGACCGGCGCTCGCCGCGGCCGATGTCCGGCCGGGCCCGCAGCGGGAGGGTGACGTTGCTCAGCACCCGCAGCCAGGGGAACAGCGACCGCCCGTAGTCCTGGAAGATGAGGGCCAGCCGCTTCGGCGGCCCGCTGATCGCCTCCCCGTCGATGAGGACTCGGCCCCCGCTGGGGCTTTCCAGGCCCGAGATGCACTTCAGCAGGGTGGTCTTGCCCGCGCCGGAGTGCCCGACGATGGAGACGAACTCGTTCTCGCCGACGCTCAGGGAGACGTCCCCGAGGACCTGGTGCACGGAGCCGCCCACGGTGTAGCACTTGGCCAGCCCCTCGACGCTGATCTTCGGCCGGCGGCCGGGTCTCGCGGCGCGGTCGAGGACCCGTTCCACGGTCTCGCTCATAATTGTGCCTTCCTGTGCAGTCCCCGGTGCCAGGCCAGCACCCGGCGCTCGACGAGCTGGAAGAGCTTGGTCAGCGCGAATCCGATGACGCCGATCAGCAGCAGGCCCGACCACATCCCGGTGATGTCGAACGTCCACTGGGCGTTCTCGATGAAGTAGCCGATGCCCGACGAGGAGACGATGATCTCGGAGATGATCACCAGGATGATGCTCTGGTTGAGGGCCACCCGCATGCCGGCGACGATCTGCGGGCTCGCGCTCGGCAGCACGACGCGCATCAGCCGGTCAAACGGCCGAAGGTGGTAGCTCAGGCTCGTCTCCCGCGCGACCGGATCCACGCTGCCGACCGCGTCGCTGGTGTTGAGGATGATCGTCCACAGCGCCGAGAACATGACCACCGCGATCTTCATCGACATGCCCACGCCGAGCAGCACGATCAGGATGGGCACGGCGGCGCTGGACGGCAGCGCGCGGAAGAAGTCGAACAGCGGTGTCAGGAACTCGTTGACGCGGGGCAGCAGGCCGAGCAGCACCCCGACGGCGATGCCGACGACCACCGACGCCGCGTAGCCGAGCGCGATCGCGGAGAGAGTGGGCACGACGTCCGAGCCCACCCGCGCGAACAGCCAGGTCTGCTGGAACGACGCCCAGATCTCCCGCAGCGGTGGGAAGTAGAAGGAGTGGACCCCGAGCTGGCCGAGGAACCACCAGCCGGCCAGCAGGGCCGCCGGCACCGCGAACTCCATGGTGCGGCGGATCGTTGTCACGTGCGTGGCCATCGGTCACGCCCCTTGCCGGTTGCGTTGGCCGGGGTGCCAGAACAGCGCGGCCCGCTCGATCCGCCGGAACACCACGGAGATGGTCATGCCCAGCAGGGCGGCGGCCACGAAGTAGACGAAGGCCGACGCCGGGTCGGCGCCGTTGGAGCCGCGCAGCAGGATCTGCTCCCCGATGCCGGGCGTGCTGGAGAGCACCTCCGCGGCGATGCAGACCATCAGGCCGATCGTGGCCGAGATCCGCAGGCCGGTCGCCACGAACGCGCCCGCGCTCGGCAGGTAGAGGAACAGTGCCCGCAGCCGGCGTCCGAGGTGGTAGCTCTGCGCCGTCTCCTTGGCCACGTGATCGACCTCGCGGACGCCGTAGATGGCGTGCATGAGCAGCGGCCAGGTGGCGGCGATCGCCACCAGCACGACCTTCATCTGCAGCGTGGCGCCGAGCACCAGGACGGTCAGCGGCAGCAGCACGATGGAGGGAATGGCCTGGAGGAAGGAGATCGAGATCCGGGTGGCGACGTCCAGCGTGGTCGACAGGCCGATGAGCAGGCCCGCCGGCACGGCGATCACGACGGCGGCCAGCAGCCCGAGGGACCAGCCGGCCAGGGTGGCGCCGACGGACTGCCAGAGCTGCGGGGTGGGGATGTCCTGCCCGGCGGCGGTCAGGAATGCCGGCACGGTGGGAAAGACGTCGTTGTGGATCACGAGTGCGCCCACCTGCCAACAGCACAAGGCGAAGAGCACCAACGTGGTTCGGCGCAGGGCGTGGCTTCGGGTCCAGACGCCCGGCCGTGCGGTCGGTTCGGGTGCGGCTGCCAGGTAAGAGGCTTCGTCGGTTCTTATCATGGTGCAGCGCCATTTCTCTGGTGCGGAGACCGGGGCTACCTCCGGGCCGGGTGATTGGTCGTGATGCCGGTGTCCGCGCGCAGGCCGGCCGACTCGATGGCCGCCACCGCGCACGCCTCGTCGCGATCGGGTCGGTCGCCGGTGATCCCGACGGCGCCGACGACTTGTCCGTCGCCGTCCCGGATCAGCACACCGCCGACCGCGGGCACGAACCGCCCGTCGCTGATCTGCCCGAGCGCCGCGAAGAACGGCGGGTTCGCCGCCGACCGCTCGCTCAGGACGCGGCCGCCCTGGCCCATGCCCAGGCAGGCCCAGGCCTTGGCCACGGCCACCTGCGGCCGCATGATGCCGGATCCGTCGCTCCGCTTGAACGCCGTGAGGTGGCCGCCGGCGTCCAGCACCGCGACGGTCATCGGGCCGCAGCCGAGTTCGGCCGCCGTGGCCAGGGCGGCGTCGACGATCGCGGACGCCGCGGTGAGGTTGAGCGCGCTCATGATTGCCTCAGCTCAGGGTGGCTTCGGCCTCGACGGCCGGGAAGTGCCGGCCGACGCCGGCCTCGTCGGCCGACTTCGGGGCCCGCTTCTCGGGGGACAGGCCGAACAGGCGGCACGCGTTGCCGCCGAGGATGTTGCGCTTGGCCCGCTCGCTCAGGAACGGCAGGTCGTAGATCACGCTGGGCGTGTCGAAGTCCCAGTGCGGATAGTCCGAGGTGTACACCAGCGTGTTCTCGGCGTCGATCAGGTCGAACGTCGCCTCCAGGATGTGCGCGTTGGTGCCGGTCTGCTCCATGGGCTGGGTGGAGAAGTGCATGTCGCGCATGTAGTCGCTGGGCAGCTTGGTCAGGCCGGGGCACTCCGAGGTGCGCATCAGGTACTCGTTGTCCAGGCGCTGCATCATGAACGGTATCCAGGCCACGCCCGACTCCAGCCACATGAGCTTGAGGCGGGGGAAGCGTTCCGGGATCGCGTTCACGATCATGTTGGTCAGGTGGATCATGTTGGTGACGGTGAACCCGAGCGCGTGCGCCGAGATGAACTTGTTCAGCTGGGACAGGCTCTGGTCGTGCCAGTTGTAGCCGGCGTGGAAGGCCAGGGTCTTGCCGGTCTCCTGGATCGCCGCGTAGACCGGCGCGTACTCGTTGGCGTGCACGGGCCGGTAGCGCACGCTGGTCACCATGAAGCCGAGCACGCCCGGGGTGTCGGCGAACTCCTCGACGAACCTCAGGCTCTCCGCGGGATCGTTGAACGGCAGGTAGACGAAGGTCTTGACCCGGTCGTCCTGGGGGAGCAGCTGGGTGGTCAGCCACTTCGTGTACGCCCGGGCCAGCGCGACCTCGACCTCGTGGGCCGGGTGCAGGGACAGGTGCAGCATCGGCGTCGGGAACATCACCGTGTAGTCGATGCTCATCATGTCCATCGCCCACAGCATCCGGGCCATGTCCGGGTGGTGGTCCTCGCGGGCCGCGGACTCGGCGCTGTCGTCGATCTGGTGGCCGGTGCGCAGGATCCGCCCGGCGACCTCCTGGTTGCCGATCTGGGCCGAGGTGATCGTCGCGCCGCGGCCGGCCCGCCGGGTCATCGACAGCACCCAGTCCCGGATCTGGTCGTCCTCGATGAACGGGAGGATCTCGCCCCACCGGCGGTCCTCGTAGTGGTGCGAGTCGACGTCGACGATGGGGAAGTCGTGGTAGGCGCGCTCGTCGGCCTGGCGGCGGGCGTTGGCCAGCAGGTTGTGGATCTTGACGTGGCCGCGGTCGTAGAGTTCACGCATTCGAGCCCCCGGTGTGGTGGTCGTTCGGGGCGTAGCCGCCCCAGCTCTGCCAGAGGGCGAGCTCGAAGACTTCCAGGTTCACCGCGGACAGCAGGGCGCTGGCCGCGCGGACCGCGTCGGTGGCGGTGATGCGGTGTCCATTGTGGAGGATCGGGCCGGCCGGACCCTCGTCCAGCAACTGGCTGTAGGCCCGGACGGCCCGCTCCATGAGCTGCTGGACGTCCTCCAGGGCCAGCGAGTCGCCCGTGAGCTCAGTCGGCGATGACATAGACCTGTCCCTCCTCGATCTCGACCGGGTAGTCGCGCAGCCGCCGTCGCCGGTCGCCGCAGAACTCGCCGGTCCGCAGGTCGTACTCCCAGCCGTGCCACGGGCAGACCAGGTGCGGCTCGGACTCGTCGTGCATCTCCCCGGTGATGCGGCCGTCCGGGGTGGTGACGGCCCGCAGCCGCGGGAAGTAGCGGCCCTCGCAGACCGGGCCGCCCTGGTGCAGGCAGTTGTTGTCGTAGGCCCGGAACTCGTCGTCGACGCGGAACACGCCGATGACGCGGTTCTCGTGTTGGACCAGCCGGCGGTCGCCGTCGGCGAACTCGCCGACCGCGCCGACGAGGATTCGGATCGTGGTGTGGGGCCGTGCCATGGGCTCGCCTTTCGACGCGGACCAGACGGATCCCGGCGGCGCCGGGCGCGGTCGCGGGCGAGAGACCTGCGGTGACGGCACCCTCGCCGCTCGTGTGTCGCTGTGCAGACTGCTCGTTCATCAGACGACCTGTCAATGCCTCGGGGCCTTGCCTGTCGATAGCGTCAGGAAGTCCCTTTTCTGCCTCGTGTGCGTTATAATGGCTGGTTGGAGGCCTCACTTCGGCCTGGGCGGGCACGGTTGGCGATCGACACGCTTCGCTTCGTATGATGTCGTGCAACGAACATGAAGTTCGTATGATGAATCACGGGTAGGATTGGTCGTTCCCGTGAGAGAGGCCAACACAGTGAGCACCAGGAGCGAGTCGGCCGACGTCGCCGAGACCGGGGCGGGCACCGACATCCGCGCGGTGAACCGGGTCGCCCAGATCCTCGGGCTGTTCCGGCCGACCCAGCCGAAGCTGACGCCGGCCGCGGTCGCGGCCCAGCTGTCGCTGAACCGGACGACCGCCTATCGCTACTGCATGTCGCTGGCCGCCGCCAACCTGTTGGAGCGCACCGAGAGCGGCGAGTTCACGCCGGGCGCCATCCTCCTGGAGCTGGGCGCGTTCGCGCTCAGCCGGCGGGACGTGCTCGCGATCGCGCCGAGGCACATGAAGACCCTGTCCGCGTCGACCGGCGCCACCGCGGTGCTGAGCCTGTGGGGCGCCACCGGCCCCGTGGTGTCGGCCGTCGAGGAGGAGACGCAGCGGGACGTGATCGTGACGGTGCGGGTCGGCACCCACCTGTCCATGGAGACCGCCCAGGCGAGCGTCTTCCTTGCGTACCACCCGGATCAGCTCTACATCGAGCGGTTGCAGGCGAACCTGCCCGACCGCGACCGGGACCGCCTGTCCGCCCGCGCGGCGGCCACCCGGGCAGCCGGGCACGCGGCGAATGTCAACAGCCGGGGCATCGCCATCCTCGCCGCCCCGATCTTCGACGCGCAGGGGCTGTGCGCGGCCCTGGCCGTGATGTCCACCCGGGAAGTGCTGTCCGTCGAGCCGTCGTCGGGCGAGCTGCGCGCGCTTCGCGCCGCCGCCGCCGAGATCACGGCGGAGCTCGGCGGGACGGCGCCGTCATCCTGACGACGGATCACGAGTCGCGGTGACAAGCGCGGCGGCGGTCTCGGCGAGCATGGACAAGTCGTTGCCCGCCAAGACAAAGTCGAAGCCACGGTCGTAGGCCCGCCGGGCTGCCGACGCGCTGCTGCCGACGGCCCAGCCGATCGGCGCGTCCACGGCGTGCGCGGCATCGCGGGCCCGGTCGCACAGCGCGGCGAGGTCCGGGCTGTTCGCGGCCAGGCCGGTCTCCAGCGCGAGGTCGGCCGCGCCCACGAACACCCCGTCGATCCCAGGCACGGCAAGGATTTCGGCCACGTTCTCGATCGCCTGGGCGCTTTCCAGCTGGGCGATGCACAGCACGTCCTCGTTGCCCACGCGCAGGTACTCGGGCCGGCCGAGCAGCCCCCACCGCGCGGCCCGGCTGGTGCCGCCGGAGCCGCGCGTGCCCCGGGGTGGGAACCGGGTGGCGGCCGCGACCTCGCGGGCCTGCTCGACCGTGTCGACATGGGGAGCGAGGATGCCGGCGGCGCCGGCGTCGAGCACCCGCTGGATCGTCGACCCGCCGTGGTCGGGCACCCGCACCAGGGGAGCGATGCCGTTGGCCAGCGCGGTCACGATCTGGGTGTAGACCTCCGGCAGGGACAGCGGCGCGTGCTCCATGTCGACCACCACGAAGTCGAAGCCGGCGTAGGCCATGATCTCGACCGACTCGAGGGCGCCGAGCTTGACCCAGGTGCCCAGCTTGCCCGTCTCCGGTGAGCCGTTCCGGCGCAGGTTCAACCGCATCGGGACCCTCCTGTTCGTCTCATGTGGACGGACCGGTCACCGGGGCGCCGGTCGCGCGCCGGATCTCGTCGGCCGTCACGCCGGGCGCGGTCTCGACCAGCTCGAACCGGTCGCCGGCCGGGTCCAGGACTCCTAGCTCGGTGATCACCCGGTGGACCACGCCGGGCGCGGTCAGCGGCAGCGTGCAGCGGTCTCGTAGCTTGGGCGCGCCGTTCTTGTCGGTGTGCGTGCAGAGGACCACGACCCGGGCCGCGCCGGCGGCGAGGTCCATGGCCCCGCCCATGCCCCGGACCAGCGCGCCGGGCACCGTCCAGTTGGCCAGGTCGCCGTTGGACGCCACCTGCATGGCGCCGAGCACGGCGACGTCGATCCGGCCCGAGCGGATCATCGCGAACGACGTGGCCGAGTCGAAGCACGCGGCCCCGGCGGTCGCCGTGATCGTCTCCTTGCCCGCGTTGACCAGGTCCGGATCCTCCTGCCCGGGCAGCGGGTACGGCCCGACGCCGAGGATCCCGTTCTCGCTGTGCAGCACGGTCTCGTGCGCGGGCGTGAGGAAGCCGGCCACCAGCGTCGGCAGCCCGATGCCCAGGTTCACGTACCCGCTCGAGGGCAGCTCCGCCGCCGCGCGCCGCGCTATGCCTTCACGCGTCCAGGGCATCGACCACCGCCCTGGTCACCACGGCTTCGAACGGCTTGTCCGGCCGTGTGGTGGCGACGACCCGATGCACGTACACGGCAGGGGTGTGCACCGCGTCGGGGTCGAGCTCGTCCAGCACGTGCTCGACCTCCGCGATGGTCACGGCCGAGCACATCGCCACGCAGGGGTTGAAGTTGCGGGCGGTCAGCCGGTACGCGAGGTTGCCGGCGCGATCGCCGTAGCAGGCGTGCACGAGACCGAAGTCGGCCTTGATCGCGTGTTCCAGGACGTGAGGACGACCGTCGATGTCCCGGACCTCCTTGGGCGGCGTCACCTCGACGGGCACGCCGCCGGGGCCGTAGCGCCGGGGGAGCCCGCCCAGCGCGACCGGCGTCCCGGCCCCGGTGGGGGTGTAGAAGGCGCCGATCCCGGCGCCGCCGGCTCGCATGCGCTCGGCCAGAGTTCCTTGGGGCACAAGGTCTATCTCGACGTGGCCGGCGAGCACCTGTCGTGCGAACTCGCGGTTGCGGCCGATGTAGGAACAGGTGACCTTGCGCAGGCACCCGGCCTCCAGGAGCCGGCCCAGCCCGAGGCCGTCGATTCCGCAGTTGTTGGCGACCACGTGCAGGTCGCTGGGGCCGCGGGCGAGGAGCGCGTCGAGCAGTTCCAGCGGCGTGCCGCAGATGCCGAAGCCGCCGACGGCGAGGACGGCTCCGTCGGAGATGTCCGCGACTGCGTCGGCGGCGCTGCGCGAGTAGTCGTGAGTCGGCATTGGCGTTCATCCTATGAACTGTGTGTTCACGATACGCATCGGCGGGTCAGCATACACTCGCGGTTGTCGAGCCAACAAGGCGGTTGAACCTGGCTTTATCGACAGGTAGTGACGCCTTGACAGGTCGTCTGGCGAACACTCAGTCTGCTCAGTGACACGTCACTGCACGCAAGGGGGCGTTCAGATGCCGGAACACGACGTGGTGGCCGTCCTCGACGGCCTCGTCGATCTCCACTGCCATTCCGGGCCGAACCCGTTTCCGCGCGAGTTCGACCACGTCGAGGGGGCCCGGGACGGGGCGCGGCTCAACATGGCCGCGATGCTGGTGAAGTCCCACCACCACAACACGGTGATGGACCTGCTCGCGATGAAGGACCGGCTGGCCGAGGTGAAGGCCCGGGTGTTCGGCGGGATCGCGCTCAACTCCCAGGTCGGCGGGCTCAACCCGGACGCGGTGGCGATGTGCCTGCGGATGGGCGGCCGGGCGGTCTGGTTCCCGACGTTCTCCTCCCGCCGCCACGTCGAGGCCCACCCGGAGGGCGGCGGGTTCCCGACCGCGAGTTTCGAGCTGCCGTCGGGAATCGTCGAGGTGCGGACCGAGGACGGCCGGTTGCGCGACGAGGTCTTCGAGATCCTCGACCTCGTCGTGGAAAGCGACGCGCTGCTGTCGGCCGGACACATGGACCCGGACCAGATCGAGGACGTGTTCACCGCGGCCCGCGGCCTCGGGGTCCGGCGTCTGGTGATCAGCCACCCCAACTTCGTCATCGACGCCGACCCGGCCCGCTGCCGGAAGTTCGTCGAGCTCGGGGCCTTCGTCGAGCACGAGGTCGGCCAGTACGACCCGTACGGCAACAAGAAGTGGGACCCGGCCCTGCTGCTGTCGTGGATCCGGGCGATCGGGCCGGAGCACACGGTGCTGGCCTCCGATCTGGGGCAGCTCGGCCGGCCGATGCCGGTGGACGCGTTCATCCGGGTCGGGGCGCGGCTGCTCGAGCTCGGGCTGGCCGAGGCCGACCTGCGCCGGATGACGGTGACGAACCCGTCGTTCCTCATCGGCCTGGACTGACTGCTGGAGGAAGCCGTGTACGACGCGAAGGACCCCCGTTCCACCCTGCCCACCGCTCAGTCGGCCACCCCGACTGGTCCCGAGCCGATCGCCGATCCCGAGGTGTTCGACTTCTCCGTGCTGGACCCGGACGAGGAGACCGGGCTGGGCTCGAAGTCGTGGATCGTCCGGTCGCAGAACACGATCCTGAGCTACACGCGGGCGCTGGCCGGCGACGTCTTCCGTGCCGAACAGGACGAGGAGCATGTCGTCGTCCTGCCGCACGACACGTCCGTGGTCGAGGTCGAGGCCAGCGGCAAGAGCGAACGGGTGACGGGCAAGGCGGTGGTGATCGTGCCGCCCGGCCGCAGCTCCGTCTCGACGCCGGCCGACACCGACTTCGTGCGGCTGTTCCCTCCGTCGGCCGACATCGCGGTCCGGGCCCGCAACGCCCGGTCCTATGTGGACCCCCATCCGCGGGTGCGCCTGCTGGAGAACTGGCCGGAGCCGGCCGACGGCTACCGGCTGCGGGTCTACCGCGGCATCGCTGACATAGAAAGGGATCCCGCCCGTTTCGGGCGCATCTTCCGCAACCGGGCGACGATGGTGAACTTCCTGTACCACTACGACGGACCCCGGGACACCACCGCCCTGTCGCCGCACGACCATCCGGACTTCGAGCAGATCTCGCTGGCCGTCGAGGGTGAGTTCATCCACCATCTCCGCACCCCGATGGGCAAGGACAAGGCATCGTGGCGGCCGGACCGGCACGTCGTCGTCGGGTCGCCGTCGGTCGCGATCATCCCGCCCCCGGTGCTGCACACCAGCGAGGCCAGCGGTCCGCGGCGCAACCAGCTGCTGGACATCTTCTCCCCGCCCCGGACCGACTTCTCGGACAAGGGCTGGGTCATCAACGCGGCCGAGTACCCCCAACCGTGAGGGTTCACTTCGCGGAGTTGCGGGATCACTGCGCCGGACTGCTGTCGGCGGCCGGGATCCCGGCGACCGCCGCGCACACGGCGGCGGGTCTGCTGCTCGACGCCGACCTCCGGGGACTTCGCTCGCACGGGGTGGCGATGCTGCCGTCCTATTTGGACGGTCTCTCGGCCGGTGGCATCTCGCGTGAGTCCGAGCCGCGAGTGGCCGCCGACTCCGCAGCGTTCACCATCCTGGACGCCGGTCACGCGCTCGGCCATCTGACCAGCGCGTACGCCACCGACCTGGTCGCCGCCCGGGCGCGCCGGACCGGCATCGCGGCGGTCGGGGTGCGGCGGGCTGGGCATTTCGGGGCCGCCAGCACGTGGTCGATCCGGCTCGCCGAGGCCGGTCTGGTGGGGATCGTGCTGGCCAACAGCACCCCCGTCATGGCCGCGCCCGGCGGTCGCCGTCCCCTCGTCGGCACCAACCCCATCTCCATCGCCGCCGCCGGCTCTGGGCACCCCGTTGTCGCCGACCTGGCCGCCAGCGTCGGCTCCGTCGCCAAGATCCGGTCCGCGCTGCGGGACGGCGTTCCCGTGCCCGCAGGCTGGGCCCTCTCCGACACCGGTGCCGCCACCACCGACGCCGCCCAGGCCCTCGCCGGCACCCTGCTCCCCATCGGCGGCGCCAAGGGCTTCGCCCTCGCCCTGATGATCGACGTCCTGACCGGCGTGCTCACCGGCGGCGGCTTCGGCACGTCCGTCAGCAGCTTCATCCGGCACCCCGAGGCGCCGAACAACTGCGCCCACCTGTTCATCGCGGTGGCCCCGGCCGCGGTCGGCTTGGACGTCTCCACCGGTGTCGAGGCCCTGATCGGGCAGATCGCCGCGTCGGCCGAGGACGTTCGGGTTCCCGGCCAGTGGCGCTTCGACCTGGCCGAATCGCAACTGCGCTTGGGCCTGGAGGTCGGCCCGGATGTGTTGGCGCGACTCGGCTTCGCCGGGGAGATGTGGTGACGGTGCTGGATCTGCACAGTCATGTCGTGCCGGCGGGGACGCCTTTTGCCGCCCGGCGGCGGGGAGGTGACTCGCGGTGGGCGCGGCTTGAGCCGGGGGACCAGCACGGCGATGTGATCGTGTCGGGGCGGCTGTTCCGACGGGTGCGTCGGGTCGCCTGGGACCTCGGTGAACGCCGGGAACAGCTCACGGCCGCGGGTGTCTCGGGCCAGTTGCTGTCGGCGATGCCGGAACTGTTCGCGCTGTGGGCGGAAGCGTCGGAGGCGCTTGACTATGCCCGAGCGTTCAACGACTGGCTGGGCGCGGAGGTGGCCGAGCACGCAGGGTACTTCAGCGGGTTGGGCCTGGTGCCGGTGCAGGACCCGGAGGTCGCGGCCAAGGTGCTGTCGGAGGTGGCGGCACTGGGGTTGGTCGGGGTCGAGATTCCGGCCGGGTCGTTGGAGCATCCACGGTGGACTGATTTCTTCGCGGAGGCGGAGCGGTTGCGGCTGCTGGTGTTCGTGCACGCCGTCGGCGGCGAGGACGTCCGATCCTTCGGCGATCCAGGGTTGGCCAACGGGGTGTTGTTCCCCAACAGCATCGGTCGGGCGGTCGGCGGGCTGATCGCCAACGGAGTGCTGGCCCGGTTTCCCCGACTCCAGTTGCTGGTCAGCCATGGCGGCGGCTCGCTGCTCACGATGCTGCCCAGAATGGAGCACTTTCGCGGGCGTTCGGAGACGGCCCGGGAACTGCTGCCCGAGTCCGTATCGGACTATGCCCGCCGGCTGTGGTTCGACCCGCTCCTGTTCGACCCCGTTCTGCTCCAGGCCCTCGCCGCCGTCGTCGGCGGCGATCGGGTCGTGATGGGCACCGACTACCCGTTCATGGACCGGTCAATCGCGTTCCTCGACCAGGTCCCGGATTCCCTGGCCGCCGCCATCCGTCTGGACAACGGACGGCGACTGCTCGCCGCCCTTCGGTCGTCGGTGTAGGTCTGAGGTGGCGGGGTGGGTGGAGTTTTTGGGATGGCTCCGGGTGGAACGGTCGTGTCATTCGCTGGCCCCCTTTTCCTTGGGTGCCGTGTCGCTCTGTAGTTGTCAAAGAACTGGTGCGGCGGTGGTCAGTAGTGGTGCGGTTGGGTGGTGTAGCGCCGGCCTAGCGGTGTGATCCAGTGCAGGGTGCCGTCCGGGTCCAGGGCCACGGCATGGTCGCCATGCTTCTCGTGATGATGGTGGGCGCAGTAGCCCTTGAGCTGGGCGGCGGCGGTCTTGCCCTGGGGCCAGGG
>Ga0307511_10001796_pt1 | contig 22570 bp, 22 predicted proteins | sample 13_EM_MG_FD_200266 | JGI IMG/M metagenome (GOLD analysis project Ga0307511, IMG submission 200266) | Populus trichocarpa ectomycorrhiza microbial communities from riparian zone in the Pacific Northwest, United States - 13_EM | ecosystem: Host-associated > Plants > Roots > Unclassified | place... | reverse complement strand
CATTGTGGATGGCAGTGTTGTCCAGCCGTGCCAGCAGTTTCCCGGCGCCGCAAGCCGCGTCCCCCTAGACGGCCGCCTGTTCTGCGGGCTCGACAGCCTCACAGGCGTTCGAGGACCAGGCACGGGTGTGGGAGCGGCGGGTGCGGGGGTTCAGCTAGCAGTGGGCGGGGCGGACGCCTTTCCAGGCCCAGAGCGCCATCCATCCCCACTGGCCACCCCCGTCGGAGATTTCCGGGAGAGATGTCCGAGGGTGGTCGTCGATGAGTTCACGGGTGTGCTGGCGGCGGTGGAAGGAGGCCAGACAGCGACAGGACCCATCACCGTGAGCCAGTTCCGCTTCGGGCGTCGGTGAGCGCGGCGTGCAAGTGCTCGGCGATCGCAGCAGCCGGCACCCAACCGTCCGACTCGACCTGTTCGGCCGGGACGGTCACCGCGGCGACCACCTGCCCGCCGACCTCGGCACTGACCGAGGGCATCGGGTACACCCGTAGCTCGGCATTGGCCGGGATTATCGGCACCACGACAGGCTCGCCACCGTGGTCCAGCACCAATGCCATGACCCCGGCCCGGTAGTCGCGGGCCGGGGCAACGCGGACGCGGTCGAGATTGACCGTCAGTCCCTGCTCGCTGAGCAGATCGGCGACCACGGAGGCGAGTTCGGCGGAAGCCACGAACAGCGCGGACCTGCCCTCGATCGTGGCCAGCCTGCCCGCGCGCTCGAACTTGGCCCAGTACTCCTTGGCGCCGTCCTCGCTGGCCTGCACCGCGACCACGGTTGTCATCGTTCTCCTCGACGTTGAACTTGTGACTGGTCCTATCCGCCCGGTCGCGGCGCGTACCTGGGCCGGCACGAGGCCCGGGATGCGAGCAACGGCGCCTGGTGATCGCAACCCCGCAAGGCCCGGGGGGAGTGAGGCCCTGCGGGGCTGCCTGTCCATCGTCCGGTGCGCGGGTGGGATAACCCAACCGCCACTCAGGTCGTCGGCGCCCTGCGCTAAACGGCGCAGTCTCCAGGCGCACTGGTCGGCGTAGCGGACGACACCGATGCCATCGAGCGGCTCGACCAGGCGCTCCAGAACCCGTTCTGGCAGGCCGAAACCGGCAACTGTCCGCGATCTTCTGACCGAGTGGGACGAACGATGTCACCAGCCTGACCGCACTGGCCCTGGTCAAGGAGGACAACTGCCCGTTGTGAGGCCTCGCGTGAGCGAGGCCCACCGAATCGCGGCTCCTGACGACCACCGCGGCATCACAGCCACAGGTCACCGAGGCAATGACAACCCATCGAGCGAACCACGGCCGCGTCGACCAGGATGATCGAGCACACCTCATGTCACCCTCACTGTCTACAGTGGACGCGTGTCCGTGAATACGGGGATTCCTCCGAGATCGGGGCACGCGCCGGCCTGTCTGTGTGCGTTGGCGGTTGTGGCGGCGTGGAGCGCTTCGCCGGTGACACGGCGGCCGTTCTTGCGTAGGGTCTGCCCCACCGCGCCGCGCGGGGGACGCTCCGGAAACCTGGTTACCCCGGGGTGGCCAGACCACTCTGAAGTGCCGCCTTTCGGCCGCCGACCGGGTGCTCGATCATGGAGATGCCCGAGGGTCGGGTGCGTATGACGAACTTGCCGGGAGATACGGTGCCTGTTGTCACGGTCCTACAGGGACCTCGCGACGTCGAGTTGAAGCGCGACCTGGTCAAGAAGATCACGGAGGCGTTCGTCGACGCCTACAACTGCCCGGCCGAGGCCGTGCAGGTGTGGATCCAGGAGGTGCCCACCGACAGTTGGGGCACCGCGGGCAAGCTCACCGCCGACGCGGCGAAGTAGCCGGACCCGACACAAGCGATGCCGGGCCCGCCGCCTTCACTGGCGCAGGCCCGGCATCGGTCCCGCAGATCACCGCCGCCGCGGCGGTGGCCCCCCGGTGGCGGGCGTCACGCCCGGCCCCGCCGAGTTCGCCGTGTGACCGATCGGTAACCGCTAGCATGAACGGCATGCCACAGGCCCGTTGGAACATGATGAAGTCGGCGTGCCCGACTCGTCAGGTGCTCGACCGGATCGCCAACAAGTGGACCATGCTGGTGATCCTCTCGCTCGCGGACGAAACGCTGCGGTTCTCCGAGTTGCGTTCGCGTATCGAGGGTGTTTCGCAGAAGATGCTCACCCAGACGCTGCGTGGCATGGAGGCCGACGGTTTGGTCGAGCGGACCGTGTACCCGACCATGCCGATCACCGTGGAATACACCCTGACGCCGCTGGGACACAGCCTCGCGCAGACCGTCGACGTGCTGCGCACATGGGCGTACGGGCACATGGGTGAGATCGAGTCCGCCCGCGGCGCCTACGCGGAGCGCGAGGAAGCGGAGTCCCAGGTCGCCATGGTGCGCGATGCGGGCTGAGACCACGGGATTCGCCGGGCGCCGAGCGGCCGCGGCGTGAGCCATGAGAGCCTCGTGTCGCCAGTTCCCTGGCGCCGCACAAAACAGAGATCCCATTTGCCAAGGCAGGTGGGACCATTTGTTCCCGGGCGTCCACTGTGGACGCCCGCCGGCTCCGTGGTTGCTCCGGCCACCCGCACATGGACACACGTGGTCGACAGGCCGCTGTTCCACGACTTCGACATGATCGGTCTGATGATCTCGCTGCGCGCGGGCTTCGACATGCACGTGGCCAGCCCGGCGACGTTCATCAAGGACCCCGCGCAGGCGCTGCGCTAGCCGGCGTCGCGCAACGACTACGCGATGATCAACCGCTATCGCCACCGGCCGTCGTCGACCCCGGCGGGCTGTCCGGCCCGGGTCTTCCACGCCGACCAGGACGCGCTCGCCTCCGCGCAGGACGCGGCCGTCTGACGGGAGCTGGTCACCGGGGAGTTCGCCTGCCGGGAGTTCCACTGTGGGCACTTCTACCTCAGAGAGCACGTCCGGGACGACAGCGTCCGGACGCTGAGCGACCTGGCCACATCGAACCGCGGGGTCTCGCCGTCAGGCACTGGCACACCCAGAAGGGAAAGTTCGCTCTCTTCATGAGAGCACACTTGCATGAGTGGTGCGGTTCGACTACCTTCGTGCGAGTCAGCTCTCACGAAAGGTGCTCCACACCATGTCTGCTCCGACCACCACCCCGACCACCCGCACCGTCACCCTGCCCACCGGGATCGACCTCACCCTCACCGAGCACGGCGCCGACACCGACGGCAAGGCCGTGCTGGCACTGCACAGCGGCACCGGGCCGCGGACCATGGCCGGCATCTCCGGGGCGCTGTCCCAGCACACCCGCGTGATAACCCCGACCCACCCCGGCTTCGACGGGACGCCCCGACCCGACCGGCTGGCCACCGTCGCCGACCTCGCCGAGGCCTACCTGGACCTGCTCGACCAGCTCGACCTGTCCAACGTGATGCTGGTGGGCAACTCCGTCGGCGGCTGGATCGCCGCCGAGATGGCCCTGCGGGACAACCACAACCGCATCGGCGCCCTGGTGCTGATCAACGCGGTGGGCATCCACGCCAAGCTGACCAAGAACCAGGTCGTCGACACCCGCGTCGTCGACCCGGCCAAGATCGGTGCGCTGTCCTTCGCCAACCCGGCGTTCCGCCCCGACTTCGCCGCACTGTCCGACCAGCAACGGGCCGGGATCGCCGCCAATCAGAAGACCCTCGCGCAGTACGGAGGCGAGCACTTCACCTACGACCCCACACTGCGCGGCCGGCTGCACCGCGTCACCCTCCCCGTACTGGCGGTCTGGGGCGAGCAGGACGGCATCGCCCCGATCGGGTACGGCCGCGGCTACGCCGAGACGTTCCCCAACGGCCACTTCGCCCCCATCGCCAACGCCGGCCACTTCCCGCAGGTCGAGCAGTTGGACGCCACCCTCGGCGCGATCGGACACTTCGTCGACACCGTCGTCAAGCCCGACCAGACCGCCTGACTCACACCGCACAACCCGAGCAGTGGCGGTCGGCGAACCGATCGAACTCGGACCGCCTCGCCTGTGCCCGGGGAACGCCAACGGTGGCCGGCACGACGTCGAGGGGCGCGCGGTGGGGGCGTGGAAGGCGGTCGCACGTGAGGGCGGTGCGGCTGTAGAAGTCGGCCAGGCGGCGCAGCGCGGCAACCTGGTCGGCGGCGGGCAGGTCTCGGCGGGCGCGGTCGGCGGCGAACAGGCGGGCCAGGTCGCCCAGCCGGTAGCGGCCCGGAACCAGTTGCTGGACAAGGGAAACCCGGTCCAGGGCGCGTAGCAGCGCACCGGCTCGGGCGGGCGGCAGGTCGAGGAGCGCGGCAGCGGCGGGCACGCTGATGTCGGGCCCGGGCGCCAGCCCGAGCAGCGCGAACGTGACGGCCTGGTCGGGCTGGAGAGCGGCGTAGGACCGAGCCAGCGCGGCGGGCATGCTGGCCGAGGGGCCGTCGTCGAGGGCGGCCAGCCGGGCGGTGGCGTCACGGAGTTCGGCGGCCAGATCCTCAAGCGGGAGTTCGGGTTGGCTGGCGGCGCGGCCGGACATGATGCTCAAGGCCAGCGGCAGTCCGGCGCAGTGCGCGATGACGTCGTCGACCGCCTGGGGCTCGGCCGTCAGTCTCGCCGTGCCCAGCCGGGCGGCGAGCAGGGCGCGGGCCTCGACGGCGGGCAGCCCGGTGACGGACACGGGCTGGGCGCCGTAGGTGTTGACCAGACCGGCCAGGCGATCCCGGCTGGTGACCAGGACGGTGCAGGCGGCGCTGCCGGGAAGCAGCGGCGCGACCTGGGCGGCGCTGGCGGCGTTGTCCAGCACGACCAGCATCCGCTTGTCGGCGACTTTGCTGCGGTACAAGCCGATCTGCGCATCGAGCTCGAGCGGCACGCGTTCCGGCCCGACCCCGAGGCCGGCGAGGAGCCCGCGGATCGCGGCCGCGGGCGTGAGCGGCTCCTCGCCGGGGGTGAAGCCACGAAGGTCCACGAACAGCTGGCCGTCGGGGAACTCGTCGACATGCTGATGGGCCCAGTGCAGGGCGATCGAGGTCTTGCCGATGCCGCCGGCGCCGGTGATCGCCGCGATCGCCATCACGCCAGCGGCGCGGTTCACGGCGGCGGCGAGCGCGGTCAACTCGTGGCGCCGGCCGACGAACCACGCCGGCGCGGCCGGCAGCTGACGCGGCACCGCCGGTCGTGACGCCTCCACCGGGTCGTCGAAATCCTGATCGCCGGCCAGGATCTGGTGGTACAGCCGTTGCAGCGGCGGGCATGGGTCGGCCCCGATGTCATCGGCCAGCCGAGCCCGGATGTGGTGGTAGTGCCCGATGGCGTCGGCCTGCCGGCCGCTGCGGTACAGGGCGACCATCAACTGGCCAGCCAGGCGTTCGTCCAGCGGCCGGGCGGCCGCGCGGCCGGCCAGCTCCGTCAGCAGGCCGGCGTGGCGTCCGCACCGCAGCGCGATGTCGGCGTGGTCGAGCTCGGCGGCGAACCGGTCGTGCTCGGCGGTGTCACGCACGCCGCCGAGCCACGGGCTGTCCAGGCCGTTGAAGGCGTCGCCCCGCCACAGCGCCAGCGCGTCGGCCAGCAGCGAATCGGCGGTCCGGTCGTCCGGGCAGGCCCGGGCCCGCCCGACCAGGTCGCGAAAGTGGTGTAGATCCACGCACCGCTCGTCGACCGTGAGCCGGTAACCGCCGTTGCGGCGAACCAGATCGACGTCCTCGGCGGCGGCCAGCACGCCGCGCAGCCGTGACAGGTAGCTGTACAGGGCGGTGCGGGCACGCCGCGGCGCGCGTTCCCCCCACGCGCGCTCGACCAGATCGTCGACGGACACGACCCGGTTGGCTTCGACCAACAACACGGCCAGCACGCACTGCTGGCGCTGAAAACCCAGGTCGATGTCGCGGCCCTGGACGGACACGCGGACATCACCCAGCACGCGGAACTCCGTTCGCACCCGGTCTCCCCCCGTCGACCTGCTCACGCCCCCCGGCGCAGCGCTCGTTGACATTCTCGAACGCGGCCATCAACGTGAGTTGATGCCAGAGCATGGACGCCGGGGACCCGGCCTGTCAATCAGGGCGTACGATTCGGAACCCGACGTCAACGTCAGCTGATGGGAGGTCTGCGGCGATGGACGCTCCCGCCACCCTGGCCGACCGGCTGGACCGGCTGTTCCGCACCGTCCGGCGGGCCGGCGACACCGAGCACAGCTACGCCTCGGTCGCCGAGGCGATTCGCGAGCAGCAGGGCGTCACGATCTCCCACACCTACATCTGGCAGCTGCGCACCGGCCGCCGAGACAACCCGTCGGTCCAGCACCTGACCGCGCTGGCCACCTTCTTCGGGGTGCCGGTCGCCTACTTCATCGACGACGAGCAGGCCGAGCGGATCAGCCAGGAGCTGGCGCTGCTGGCCACGCTGCGCGCGGCGGGCGTCACCGAGATCGCGCTGCGCAGCGCCGACCTGTCGGAAGGCAGCCGGGAGGCCGTCGCCGACATGGTCTCGCAGCTGTGGAAGCTGGAGCACCCCGACAAATAGCCCGTGGTGGACATCGCACCCACTCCGGCCGTACCGCCTGGAAGAATGCCGCCAGCGGACAGGGTGGAGGACGGATGCGACCGGGCGACCGGAGGCTCGACGAGGTCGTCGGCCTGCTGAACGTGCCCCATCCGTTCGACGTGCGCGAGCTGGTGCGGACGGTGGGCCGGACCCGGGGCCGCCCGATCGAGCTGCGGGCGGTCCGCACGCCCAGCCAGGGGCCGAGCGGCATGTGGATCGCGACCCGCGACGTCGACTACGTCTGCTACGAGGCCGAGACCAGCGGCCTGCACCAGGAGCACATCATCCTGCACGAGCTGGGGCACGTGCTGTGCGGCCATCCGTCGGCGGCCGCGTCGACGCAGGACGTCCTCCGGCTGCTGATGCCCAACCTGGACCCGGAGATGGTGCGCAAGGTCCTCTACCGCACCGCCTACAGCGATCCCGAGGAACGCCAGGCCGAGCTGTTCGCGATGCTGGTGCTGGAGCGCGGCGGCCGGCTGCGCCGGGACCGCCCGCCCGACCTGTCCGCCGAACTGGCCGAGGTGCTCGACCGGATCGAGGCCGCGCTCACCACACCGCCCAGCTAGCCCCGGGGAAGCCCGTTGTCCGAGATCATCCTGTTCGCCATCGTCGGCCTGTGCTGGCTCGGCTGGTGCGTCCGCCTCTGGGACCTGTCGCGCAAGTCGGGCAACCGGGCGCTGGCCTGGGTCTGCCGGGGCATGGCGACGATGGCGCTGTCCATCACGCTCCAGGTCACGTCGGTGGTCGCGGCCATCGACGCGATCACCGTGCTGGACATGGCCGGGACGCTGTCCAACTGCCTGACGCTGATCTCGCTGACCTGTTTCCAGTGCTCGTTCCTGCACATGATCCACGGCGACGCCGAGGCCACGCGGCGCGTTCGGCCGCAGCTGTGGTGGTGCGGCGCGACCACTGTCGGCGTTGTCGTTCTGTTCGCGTTGTTCGGGTCGAACTATCCGGAGGTGCTGGCGACGCGGAACAACGCGGAGCAGGTGCCGGTGATCTCCGCCAGCGGCTACCTCTATCTGCTCTATCTGGCGGTATCCGTGGTGGTGCTGGCCGCGACGTCGTGGGCGTACGGCCGGCTCGGCACCCGGTTCAGCCTGCGGGCGGGCATGGCGCTGATGAGCCTGGGGCTGGTGGTCGGGCTGGCGTACTGCGTGGTCCGACTGGCCGCGATGATCAGCTACCAACTGGGCCTGCACATGGCGTTCCTGCACGGCAGCCTGATCGGAGTTCTGTTCCGCACGGCCATCGTCCTCGATCTGATCGCGATCATGCTGCCCTACGCCGGCGCCCGGCTCGGACTCGACGCCAGGATGAATTCCTTGCAGGTCAACAGATCGCTGCGGGCACTGGATCCGCTGTGGGACGCCCTGCGGCGCGCGTTCCCGGCGGTGGTGCTCGAAGCGCCGCCGAACGTCACGCCGGACCGTCTCCTGCACCGACGGGTCATCGAGATCTGGGACGGCCGGCTTCAGCTGCGGCCGTGGTTCGACCCCGGTGCCGCCGAACGGGCCCGAGCCAGCGGCGATGCCGCCGTTGAGGCGACGCTCATCGCCGATGCGCTGCGCCGCCGGGCCTCCGGTGCCGAGCCGGTCGAGCCGGCAGCGGTGCCACGGCCGATGGTTGTCGTGGACGACGTCGCCTGGCTGAGTCGGGTGTCGAAGGAGTTCGGCGCGATCGCCCGTCGTCCGGAAAGCCAGTGACCGCAGCGGTTTGACGCCGCGTCAGAGTTCCAGGCCAGTGCAAGGTTTGCCCAATGCCGCGGCGGCACGATGCCCGGACATGAGAACGTCGAAGATCGGCGGCCCGGCCGGCACGCTCTACGCCGGCTCGCACAAGCTGCTCGCCACCAACCCGCAGAGCGGGGACGTGTATCTCTACGCCAACTCGCCGCAGAGCTGAGAACGGATCGCGAACGCCGTCCCCGGTCCGCCGATCCGGGACCAGTCCATCGGCGAGTCGTTGTACCGGTACACGTCTCCGGTCGTCGGATCGGTCGCGACCAGCGGTGAGCGACAACGGGATCTACGGGCTCAATCCGGCTGGGGTGTTCCAGTGGAGCGGTGGCGGCACGGCGTGGCGGCAGGTGGGTGGCCCGGCTGGGGGTTTGACGACGGGTAGTTGAGGGGTGGAGGTTCTGCTCAGCTTGGACGGTGTGCCGCGGGTCAGGTGGGTGGTTGGGTTGGTAGCGCGGCGAGAGTTGGGTGGGGGCGCGCGTTTAGAGCGGGCTTTGGACGGGCGCGGGGATTGGGGCCCGGGTTGGCTTGGCGGCGCCGGGGTGCGGAAAGCGCTTTCCTGTGAGGGATCTGAAGCGTGACACGATCGGGTATATGTTGGTGCGTAAGGGAAATCGATCAATAATGGGCGATAGAATGGAGGCATGTCAGTAGTCCTGGATCAGTGTGCCGACGCCGAGTGGTGGCGACTGGACGAGGGGGCGCTGTGGTCGGTCGGTGAGGAGATCGAGGAGCGGCGTCGGGCTGATTATGTGCGGCAGGTGGAGGTGGTATGGGAGTTGTGGAATCGCACCAGCCGGTCGAAGGATGATCAGTCGGTGATGATCGCCGATCTGATGGCGTGGTGGAAGGTCACCCGCAGCGAAGCGAAGGATCTGCTCAGGCACGCGGAGTTGTTCGGGCGTGAGGCGGTCCACGAGGCGGCCAGGGAAGGTCTGCTGAGCGAGCAGCACCTGACCGTCATCGACAAGACGCTCGCCGAAGCCCCCGAGCCGGACCGGGACAAGGTCGAGGCCACACTGCTGGAGAAGGCCGCCGAGTTCGACGGTGTCACGCTCCGGATGATCGCCCGCCACATCCTTCAACTGCTTGACCAGGATGGGAAAGCGCCAGACGATCGGGAACTGGCGGAACCGAAGCGGGAGTTGCACCTCAGCAGCCGCAAGGACGGGTCGGTCGTCTTCCGAGGCAAGATCGATCCCGAGTCCGGCGCGAAGTTGGAAGCACTCCTGAGCCCGTTGGCGAAGCCGACCTCGGCCAGTGACACCCGCACCATCGACTCGTGCACCATAGCCACTGGACGGTGAAGATCAACAAGGGGAAGCCGGAATTCAGCGCTGGCCCCGATCGGTGGCAGAGGGCGGGGTAGGGCTGGGGCGCGGTTACGACGCGGTCTCCAGGAGGCGGCCGTCGAGGCTGGCGGCGGCCAGCTCGACGCGGGAGCGGCAGCCGGTTCGGGCGAACAGGCGCGTGAGGTGGTTCTCGACGGTCTTCTCGCTCACGGTGAGGTCCAAGGCGATCTGGCGGTTGGTGTAGCCCTCGCGGATGAGCTCGATGATGCGCCGCTCGGTGTCGGAGAGGGTGTCGCGGCGATCGCGGGGGCGAGGGGCGGGGAGGCCCTGGTCGCGGATGAGGCCGCGGACATGCTCGCGAAGCCAAGGAGAGCCGGACTGGCAGGCGATGTCGTAGGCCTCATAGAGCCAGGCGGCGGGGTCGGTGTCGAACTGGGCGGCGACGAGGCAGGCGCCGATCATCTCGCTCTTGTAGCCACGACTGCGAACCAGGCCGGCGCCGGCCTCGGCATGGGCCTGGTCGCGGTGCACGAGGCCGCGGGCGAGGGACACGATGGCGGTGGTGATGCCACAAGCGCCCTGCTGGTGCAACTGCTCGATCACGGCCAGCAGCTCGGCGGCGATCTCCTGGTCGTCCAGGATGATGGCGATCTCCAGGGCGCGAATCAGCAGCGGCTCAAGGCAACCGCGGGCGCCGGCGGCGAGAATCCGACGGTAGGTCCGCTGAGCCAACCGCAAGGCATCCCGGGGCCGGCCGCCGTCGGCGACGAGCTTGACCTCCACCCAGGCGCGCATCGCGGCCAGGTCGGGCACGGGCGCGGAGGCGGCCAGCCACCCGGCGGCGCTCTCAAGCTGGTTGCCGACCGCGCTGATCTCGGCGGCGACCAGTCGGGCCGCGTGGTGCACGATGGTGTCGCCGGAGCCGACCAGTTCCAGCTCCCGCACGGCGGACATGGCGGTGGGCCAGTCCGCGGCGGCATAACTGTGGATCACCCGCTGATAGAGCGCCGCCACCCCCGAATCGGGCACCCGGTAGCCCGCGCCGAACACGATCTCGAACACGGTGGCCACCTCCACCAGCGCCGCCCCCTCACGCAGCCGATCCAGATCGGGAGAATCGGCCGGCCGGCCCGCCTGCTGCCAGGCGCGGCGGCACAACTCGGGATCGCCGGACATCGCGGCGCGGAGCAGCACGACCTGATCGGAGGAGGCCACCTCCCGGGTGCAGATCCGGTGCATCGGCGCCCCGCCGGGCCGGGCCAGCTCGACGTCGCAACCGCGCAGATCGCCGGACCACCACTGCAAGAACTCGGCCACCTCGTCGGCCACGGCGGGCTCGGCCAGCAGCGCCCGCACCGCCGACTCGGGCAGCGGGTCGGTGGAATGCACGACCACCAGCACAACGGCGGCCGCCAGGTCGTGCAGCGAGGCCGGGCTGGCGCCCCGATCTCCGTACCGGGTAAGCACTTCGTGCAACAGCTCGTACTGGCTGGTGCGCATCACCAGCCCGACCAGGACGGCCAGCCCCCGGACGTGTTCGGGCGCCGACGGATCCGTCCGACGTAGCACGGCGGCGTGCCAACGGGCCGCGCGATCGGGCTGTTCGCACTCGACGGCGCCGGCCAAGTCCAGCAGCCAGGCCATGATCTCGTCGTCCAGCCCGAGCTCCGGGCCGCTGCCGGCGATGTGCTCGGCGAGCGCGACGGGATCGACCCAGATTCCCCGGCCCCGAAGGTCCAGCAGCTGGGTGGCGATCCGGGCGTGCACCCACGAAGCGGCCGGCCGGTCCACGACGGCCGCGGCCAGCGCCGGGCATCGGCACGACACGTGGCCGGCCTCGTCGACCACCAGCACGCCGGCGGCGATCAGCTCGTCGAGCATCCGGCCGCAGGTGGTCGGGTCGGCGTCGATGGCGTGACTGAGCAACGGCAATTCGTCGAGCGCGATCTCCCCGAGCGCCGCGACCGCGGCCAGCAGGGCGGGTCCCGGCTCCCCCAGGCGCTCGGCGCGCCGCAGAAGATCGTGGCCCGGAGGCAGCGCGATCGGGCCGCGCAGGCAAAGGCGGTCGTGCACGGGGACCAACCGGTCCCGCAGGTCGGCCAAGGTGGCGAGGATCGTGCCCGGGTTGCCGAACAGCGAGCCGAGGGCGCGGCGCAGCGCGGCCACCGCCGACTCGTCGAGACGCCCGCCCGCGGCGCGGTTGACCAGTGCCTCGATGTCCTCGTCGGCCAACGGCCCGAGGGTGATGACCTGGTCGGCGACGGTATACAGCTCGGCCAGGCCGGGGGTGGGCTCGACATCGTCACGGCAGGACGCCACTACCAGGCAGCCGGACTGGCCGGCGGCGGCCAGCAGCAGGGCCGGTTCGGCGACGAGGTGCGCGTCCTCGGCCACCAGCACGGTGCGCCGGGTCCGGCCGACCCGGTCGAACAGGATGCCCAGCTCGGTGGTCATCCTCGGGATCCACCAGCCGCGATCGCGCCCGGCCAGCTGACGCAGCCGCTCCACCGCGTTGAGTGAGTCGGCCACGCGCATGTCGTTGAACTGCTCGAACCGTTCCCGCAATGCCCGCAGCACCACCGCGACACCGAAGGGATCCTCGGCTTCGAACCGCACCGGCAGCACGCGGGCAGCGTCGGCCGGCAGGCCCCGGATGGCCGCGTCCAGCAGCGCCGACCGGCCGATGCCGGCAGGTCCGCGGACCACGGTCACGCCGCCGGCTTCACCCGAGAGCGCCAAGCGCAACGCGGCCAGCTCCTCGTCTCTGCCACGCAGTCCGATGTGACGCCGAGCCATGCCGCCTATCCTCCAGTTGCCGAGTTTCACCAGTTCTACAAGTTCGCGGCCGGGGCCATGGCGCGTGGGCCGGAACCAGGGGTCATCCCTCACGAGGCCGACCGCCGCCGACGGTGACCGAACGATCATGAGACCGAACCTCGGTTACCGTGGGACGTCTATGCCTACTGTGGGGCCAGCCAACTTTTCGCCGTGTTCCGCCCTGATCGGCCGGGAGACAGCGCTGCGCCGGATCGTCGACGTCGTCACCGACGACTCGGCCGCGCCGCTGGTGGCAGTGGCCGGAGCAGCCGGCATCGGGCGCAGCAGCGTGCTGGCCGCCGCCCGCGAACGGCTGGCCGATCAAGACGTGTCCACGATCGCCTCCCGGGGCACCCGCAACGAGCGAACCCGGCCGTACGCGGTGCTTTCCCGACTGGCGGCCCAGTTGACCGCGTTGCTCGGATCTGGGGAGGACGGTCGTCCCCCGGCGGCAAGGACGGCGAGCCAGCTGGCCGAGGCGCTCAGCCGGGCGACGGCCAACCACCGACAGTTGGCGGTGTTCCTGGACGACGTGCAGTGGATCGACGCCGGCTCGCTGGCCTCGCTGGTCCCGATGGTGCGGGCGTTGGCCGGCACCCCGATCACGGTCGTCGTCGCGCTGCGCTCGCGGACGGCCGACGCGGACGCCGGCCGGGCGGCGCTGGCCGGTCTGGTCGAGGCCGGGCTGGCCGAGGTGATCACGTTGCGCCCGTTGCGGCGGGCCGAGGTGGACGCCCTGGTCACGGCGACGCTGGAGGCCCGGCCGGCCGACGCGTTGTCGGAGTCCCTGCACCGCGGCTGCCGCGGGGTGCCGGCCGCGGTGCTGGCCGCCCTCGACGGCCACCGGCGCACCGGCTCGCTGCGCATCGTGCAGCGCCACGCCTACCTGGCTCGGCCGAGCCAGCCCCCGGAGCCGGCCGCGGACCTGCCCATGGTCGAGGATCTGCGGCAGCTGGGCGCACCGGCGTGGCCGGTGGTCAAGGCCCTGGCCGTGCTGCATCCGCTCGGCGACGCGGCGCCCCGACTGATCGCCGAGGCGGTGGGCTTGTCGGAGGCCGAGGTGACCGATGTGCTGGCTGGCCTGCGCGACGAGGGCGTGCTGCGGCCCGGGCCCACACCGGGGTTCCGGCTGCCGCTGCTGGCCGACTCGCTGGCCGTCTGCCTCGGCCCGTACGAGCGGCGACGCCTGGCCCAGCTCGCCGTCAACGCGATCTGGACCGACGGGATCGGCGCCGACCAGCGCTATCTGGCCGAGCAGCTGGTCACCGCGGGCAAGCTGGCCGATCCGCCGCGGGCGGCCAACGAGCTGCTGGCCCAGGGCATGGGCGCGATGCTGGACGACGGGTACGTCGCCGAACGCTGGCTGCGTGCCGCGGTGGATCTGATCGCCGACCGGGGCCAGCGGGCCTGGGCGTTGTTCATGCACGCCGCGACCTGCTGCACCTCGCTGCGGTTCGCCGACGCGGCGGACGGCGCGTCGACGGTGCTGTCCGGCTACGCCGACTTGCTGACACCCGAGGCCCGGCTGGAACTGGAAATGATCCACATCGTCGCCCGGTTCGGCGCCTTCGACATCGAGGCGCTGATCACCCTCGCCGAGCAGGGCTGGCGCGCGCTGCCCGGCAGCGAGGGCCATCGGATCGTCGTCCGGTGCGCCGCGCTGTGCCACCTGGACCGCTGGCGGGAGGCGAATGAGCAGCTCGAGTCCACCCGGGAGATCTGGCGCGACGACAACGACGCGGTCGCCGCCTTCGGGCTGATCTTCGACGCGGGCACGGCGTCGTTCCTGGGCCGGATGGCCGAGTTGGACAGCGCCGTCGCCGATCCCACGCGGCGGCCGCTGTGGGACGTGCCGCGGCACCGGCTCGAGCAGCTGTCCGACCTGGGCTGGAACCTGATGACCTTCGGCGAGCTGGACCGGGCCGAGGCGCTGTTCGCCGCGCACGACCTGCCGGCCGAGCGGCGTCCGCTGGACAACCAGGTGATCAGCGCCGCCCTGTCCGGCCGCTGGGACCACGCGCTCGACATGGCCCGGGTCAGCCTGGCCACCGGGTCGTCACTGGGCTACGCGGCCGCGCACACGGTGATGTGCCGGGAGATGAGCATCATTCTCACCGCGCGCGGCCGGTTGTCCGCGGCCCGCACGGTGATCGAGAACGCGCAGGCCCGCGGGCCGATGCTGCTCCACCTGCTGTCCGGGCCCGAGTCGGATCTGGAACACGCGCTCGGCGACACCGGCCGGGCCCGGCGGCTGGTGGTCGACGGGGTGGGGCTGGCCGTCGAGGGCGGCCTGGTGGTGGGCACCGACGAACTGTGGCTGCGCATGGCGGAATGGCACCTGGCCGCGGACAAGGTGACGGAGGCTCGCCAGTGCGCGGCCGAGGTGGTCCGGATCGCCGACCTGCTCGACACCGGCCGTTCCCGGCTGAATGGCTTCCTGGCCACCGCGATCGCCCACCGGGACGGCAAAGCCGCCGCCGACGCCGTGGCATTGGCCCGCCGGCGGGCGCAGCCCTTCGAGCTGGCCAACACCCTGAGCCTGCTGGCCGGCCGCGAGCTGATCGAGGGCAAGCTGCTGCGCGAGGCGTACGAGCTGTACGGCGAACTGGACGCGCTGCTGCCGCGGGCCCGGCTGCGCCAGGTCATGCGGGACCTGGACATCGCGGTGCCCGGTCGCAGCGTGACGGTGGCGGAGAACGAGCGACTGCTGGCCGCGCTGGTGACCGAGGGGCTGACCAACCGGGAACTGGCCGTGGTGCTCGGCGGCAGCGAGAAAAGCGTGGAGGGCCGGCTGACCCGGCTGTTCCAGCGCACCGGATACCGGTCCCGGGTGGAGCTGGCCGCCGCGATGCTCACCGGCGAATACCCGGCCTGAACTGGGTCGGCGGCGTGTCCTTGTCCTGGGGGTACGTCGAACACGCCGCCGACATGTCTGCGAGCCGGGCGAGGCTCGCAGCGGAATCATTTCTAGAAGTGCAGGCTGAAACCCTCGGTTCCCGCGCCGACCCGGCCGTACGCCGTCGCGGTCTCGTCGAAGCCAGCGGCGAAGTAATGACCGAGGTTGATGGTCGCGCCGTTGTAGTCGGCCAGCACCACGATGAGCTCGCCACGGTCGCCTGGCCCCCACGGGCTGCACTGCCCCGGGGTGACCACCGTCGTCTCCATACCACCGCGATTCGGCCACTGCAGAACCGCGCTGTAGTCGGCGTCGCCCGTGACGCACAGCTGCTCACCACCACCGGCCGGCGCCGCGGACGCCACCGCGGGAACCACCGCGAGGCCGACCAGGGTCAGTCCCACCGCGGCCGACGCCGCAGCGACCCGCTTGGCCACCGATGAACGCATGCGATCTCCTTTGTCCATGACAATTCCTAGAAAACAGTGAATACGCGGGATGGCGAACACGCCGCCGACATGTCCGCGGACCGGCAAGGGCCCTCGGAAAACCGGATCAGACTCCGAGGTTGATGCCCTCCGTGCCGGCGCTGACCCGGCCGACGGCTTCCACGCTGTCGCCGCGTCCGGTGGCGAGGAAGTGCCCGATGTTGATCTGCGCCCCGTTGTAGTCGGCCAGCACCACGATGAGCTCGCCGGCGTTGCCCGGCCCCCAGTCGCTGCACTGCCCCGGGCTGATGACAAACGTCTCCATGCCACCCCGGTAGGGCCACTGCAGAACCGCGCTGTAGTCGGCCAGCCGGTCCACGCACAACTGCACACCGCCACCGGCCGGCGCCGCGGACGACACCGCTGGGGCGACAAAGCCCAGTCCCAGCGCGGTGAGCACCGCCGCGGTCCGCTTGGCCACCGACGAACGCATGCGATCTCCTTTATCCACAACAATGTCCGACCGCGACAACGTTAGGCGGACGCCGCCCGCCGGGGAGCGTCACCGGGCGCGGCGGGCCGACTTGTCGGGAAACCCCTCAGCAACGAACACAGCAGTTTGGCGGTTACCGGCCGCCGAGGAGGTCGTCGGCGATGGCGATGACGACAAGACCGTCCACGACCTGAGCGGCGTGGTCGGCGGCCGCAACCTGTCATGAGACGGCCAGCGCTTCGAGGTCGGCGTCGCGGCGGGACAGCACGCCAACCGTGGCCCCGATCAGCACCAGGACGGCGCCGACGCTCTGAAGCCAGGTCAGCTCGCCGCCGAGCAGCAGCGCGGTCGCGCCGATGCTCACCACCGGCTCCAGCATGCTGCCGATGGACGCCTTGGTCGGGCCGATCATGGCCATGCCGCGGAAGAAGCACAGGATCGCCACCACCGTGGACACGACGGCGACACACAGCACCGGGATCCAGCCGGCCGGCGCGAAGTCGAATCCGAGCTGACCGGTGGCCGTGCCGAACACCAGGAACGACATCGAGGCGAAAAGCGACACGAACCCGGTCATGGCGACCGGCGGCACACTGCCCCCGACCCGATCCCCGTAGAGGATGTACACGGTGTACACGGCGGCGGCGCCGAGGGCCTCGGCCACTCCGACGAGGCTCAGCCCCCAGTCGATGCGCCCCAGCGCCAGCGCGACGCCACAGAAGGAGACCAGCACCGACAGCACGACCATTCTCGACGGCCGCCGCCGGCTCAGCACCGCCGACGCCGCCGCCACCATGCCCGGGTACAGGTACAGCAGCAGCGCCGCCAGCGCGGGCGAGATGTGCTGGACGGACGAGAAGTACAGCGCCGACTGGAGCGCGTACAGGACTCCGCCGAGCACCAGCACCCGCAACAGCTCGCGCCCGGTCAGCCGCGTGCCCCGCCACCAGACGTAGGGCAGGAACAGCGCCGCCGCGATGGCGAATCTCAGGAACAGCAGCGTGGGCACGCTCAGTCCGTCGCCGTAGGCGAACGTGGCGAAGATCGGCATCAGGCCGAAGCCGGTCGCGGACAGCGCGATCAGCAGGTAGCCCTTCACAGTGAACCCCCAGTTCCGGGCACACCCACCGCCCGCAGCGCGCCGGCCAGCTCATGGACCTGGCCGAACAGCGAGAAGTGGTGTCCCCCATGCTTTACCACCGTGCAGCCCCGTTCGGTGTAGCGCCCCCACTGCGCCACCAGCTCCGGATCCACCAGCGGGTCGTCCCGGCCGGCGAGCACCAGGATCGGCGCGTCGATCGAACGGTCGGCTGCCCCGGCATCGTACTTCACCGCGATCCGCAGATCGGCCCGTAACAGCGGAAGGAAAAAGCCGGCGGCGATGGCCGGGCTCAGCCCCGGCGGCACTCCCCCCACCCCGGCCAGCAGTTCCAGCAGCTCAGCGTCGGGCAGCTCCGGGACGTGGGCGTTCCACTTGGCCCGGATGTGCGGCGGATTGCGTGCGGACACAACAACAAGCGCCGGCGACGGCAGCCCGAATTCCCGCAGCGCCACGGCCATCTCGAAGACGACCAGGCTGCCCATGCTGTGTCCGAACAGGACGTATGGCACGCCGGTTGCCCGATCGCGCACCGTTTCGGCGAGATCGCGGGCCAGCTCGGCCACCGAGTCCGGGAACGGCTGGGCGGCCCGCGAACCGCGGCCGGCCAGCTCCAACGGCACGACCTCGGTGCTCTCCGGGAACTCCCGACGCCAGTTCCGGTACACCCGCGCGGATCCGCCGGCGTAGGGCACGCAGAACAGCTGGATGCCGGCGGTCATTTGTGGAAGGCCCCGGACTCGGCGGCGATCAGGATCCGGCTCGGCCGTTCGGCCGGCAGCAGCACCGAGTTGAGCGCCCGGCGGACGGTTCGCTCGGTGTCCGGGCCCGGGTCGGCCACCGAGATCTCGACGTCGAGCACGGGGCCGCCGTCCTCGGCGCGCACGATCGGCACACACCGCAGCACGCCGGGGATCGCCTGGGCCACTTGCCTGATGCCGCTGAGCGAGACCTTCTCGCCACGCACCACGACGAAGTCGGACAGCCGTCCCCGGAAGAACAGGTAGCCGTCGTCGTCGATGTGGAACACATCGCCGGTGGCGACGGTCCGGTCGGCGACCAGCGTCCGGTCCGCGGTCGAGCCGCCGATCTTGCGTACCAGCACGGTGTCCGACTCGACGAGCAACTCGTCGTCCGGTTCGCGCAGCCAAGCGCGAACTCCCGGCAGCGGCCGGCCGACCGAGGCGTGCCGCCGCGCCGGCTCGGCATGGGCCGCCAGCGTGGACACGCGCGGTCCGGCCTCGGTCAGGCCGTAGGTGACGTACAACTCGCCGCCGGGACGGGCGGCCAGCAGCGCGGCGACCTGCTCGGACGTCAGCTGGTCCCCGCCGACGGACAGCGCGCGCAGGCCGCTCGGCAGTGGCTCCGGCCCGGCCAGCAGCTGGCGGGCGATGGTCGGCGTGATCGAGCTCTGGGTGATCCCGTGCCGCCCCAACACCTTTCGGTACGAGCTCGGCGCGAAGGGCGGCCCGGACACGACCAGCGCCGCCCCCTGGACGTACGCGGCCAGCACCTGCGCGACCATCGCGTACGAGTAGTACAGCGGCAGGTTCACCAGCACGACGTCGCCGGCGGTCAGCCCCACCGCCCCGGCGTGCCGATAGGCGTTGCGCAGCAACGAGTCGACTCGGTGCAGGCAGGCGCTGAACATGCCGGACGTGCCCGATGTCGGGATCAGGACCTGGCCGCTCTCGTACGGCGTGGCCGCGCCGAGCAGCACCGCCTCGGCCGTCCCGACGCCGTGGATCTGGCTGGCGCCATAGCGTTCCGGGTCCAGCCGGCCGCCGATGACCGCGCCCGCGCCCAGCCGGCCGGCCAGTTCGCGGATCCTCGCCGACGGCGTCGCGGGCGCGACCGCGAGCGGGACCAGGCCGAGTAGCAGCGCCGACAGGTAGATCCGCACCATCTGGACGGAGTTCGACAACGCCAGGACCACCGCCGTGCCCGCGGGCAGCCCGAGCCGGGCGAGGTCCCCCATGGTGTCGTCGAGCGACCGCCGGCTCGCTGTCCCGTCCGCGTCGACCGCGTTGTCGAGGAACTCGGCGACCCGCCCCGCGTCCAGCGGCGGCACGGTGTCGTTGTGCTGCATCGGTGTTCCCTTCATAGCAGCTGGCCCAGCCGTTCGGCCCGGTCGTCCGGCAAGCCGACGACAACACACCGGACCCGGTGGCCGTTCGGGTCCGCACGATGTCCGACGCACACGACGTGCCGGGCCTGCCCCGAGTCCAGCCACAGGTCGACCACGGCCGCGGCGGTGTCGAGCGCGTCGGCCGGATCGTTGGCCAGCACCAGCGACGGCCCCGTGAAACCCCACTGGATACAGGTCAGGCCGGCGAGGATGCCCGGATTGGCGCCGGCGAACCGCAGCGGCGACACCCGGCCTCGCGCGGCCTTGTCGGCGATGCCGGCCATGGTCGGCCGCGTGGTAGTGCCGCTCATCACCAGCACCGCCACCTGGTCGCGTTCCAGCGGCCCGTCGAGCGCCTGCTCGACCGCCCTCGTGACCAGCCACGCCACCGGGTCCGCGTAGAAGGACGGCCGGTTGTCGGCGCACTGCGCCGGGTCCTCGACCGTCAGCCAGCCGCTCACCGCCGCCATCCTCCTTCGCTGAACAACAGGCAGGTGTTGAAGCCGCCGAAGCCCAGGGTGAGGCTGATCCCCACCTCGGCCGGGATCTCGACCGGACCGTCGGCGGGCAGTCGAAGCGTGAACTCCGGCAGCGGCGAGCGCAGGCCGGCCAGCGGCGGCACCGTCTTGTGCCGCAGGGCGAGGATCGTGGTGATCGCCTCGATGGCCCCGGTCGCGCCGAGGCTGTGCCCGAGAGCGCCCTTGGTGCCGAAGACCACCGGCCCCGGGTCGAGATCGCCGAACAGCTGGTTGAGGCTCGCCGCCTCGACCTGGTCGTTGAGCGGCGTGCCCGTGCCGTGTGCGCTGACCACGCCGACCTGCGACCGGTCGACGCCGGCTCGGTCCAGGCACCGGCGCACGGCGGCCACGACGCTGCGGCCGGACGGATCCGGCGCGGTCAGGCCGGCGGCGTCGTTGGCGGAACCGGCCCCGCCGAGCCGGGCGTAGCTCCGGACGGCCCGCCGGCGCGCGGACTCCTCCGACTCCAGCACCAGGAATCCCGCGCCCTCACCGAGAACCATGCCGTCGTGACGTTCGTCGAAGGCGTGCAGCCCGGTCGGGCTCATCGTGCCCAGCGCGGAATGCCCCAGCCGCTTGGCCTCGGTCAGCACGTCGACGCCGCCGGCCACACAGATCTGGCTGCGACCGCTGCGGATCAGCGCGTCGGCGACGAGGATGCTGTCCGAACCGGCCGAACACGCGGTGGTCACACACATCGGCCGATGCGGGTGGCCGATTCCCTTGGCGGCCAAGGCAGTCCAGTCCACCGGCGGTCCGTCCAGGTCCGCGCCGAAGCTGGTGCCGAGCACGAGCCGGACCTGTGGATCATCGGCGGCCAGCCCGGCGTCGGCGAAGGCCGCCGCCAGGGTCCGCTCGGCCAACGTGACCTGACGCTCGGCCGCCGCCTCCGGTTGGTAGGGCGCCGAAGCAACCACGGCGGCCAGGCCGGACCGCAGCTGGTGCGGGGATCCGACCGGCGCGACACCGGTCAGTCCCGCGCACAGCCGGTCCCACACGCCGTCGAGATCCGCGCCGAGCGGGGTGGACCAGGCCATCCCGGTCACGACCGGGGCACTCACCACAGCTGCCGGCCGAGCGCCTCGATCTTGGTCCTGGTCAGGGTTCCCCGGAACGCCGCGACCGACTTACCGTCCACGGTGGCCTGACAGGAGAAGAAGAACAGGTTGCCGCGCAGCCGATCCGCCCGCACGTCGAAGAGCACCTGGTCGCCGGGCACGACCGGCTTGGTGAACCGGGCCTTCACCGAGCCGATCAGGGTGAGCTCGTCGTCGACCAGCGGGCCGCTGCTGAGCAGGTACAGGATGATGCCGGACTGGGCGTAGGCCTGCATCAGGTGGCTGCCCGGGTAGATCCCCCGCTCCGGGAAATGGCCGGCGATCGCGTCCAGATTGCCCGACACCGACAGCAGGCTCTTGAGGTAGACGCCCGGCTCGTAGTCGGTGATCCGGTCGATGTAGATCATCGGGTGCCCGTGCCGCAGGTACTTCTTGAGCTCCGAGAAGCCCATCATGCGGTCAGGCGTCGGCTCCGGAAGCCGCGGCGGCGCGATGTCCTGCGTCGAGACCTGCATTAGCTGCGATTCCTTTCAGGGTCTGCCGGACGGTGCGCGGCAACGGCGCCGCGCCGCCGGTGGTCGGATCCACCGCGGCGAACGTGAGGCTGCCGGTGGCCAGGACGGCGTCGGATTCCCGGGAGAGCGCCGCCGTGGCCCGGAACTGCGCGCCGCCGACATGCTCGACGTGCGCCCGCCCGACCACGACGTCGCGGTAGACCATGGGCCGGGAGTAGGAGACCTGGAGCTGTGTGACGGCCAGACCGACGCCGTGCTCGGCCAGCGCGGCGAGCCCGGCTTGGTGTTCTTCGAGGAACTCCAGCACGACAGTCTCCATCAGCGAGACGTAGCGGGAGAAGTGGACCACGCCCGAGGCGTCGGTGTCGACGTGCTCGACCCGCCACCGAAACGCCGTGGTCACAACGACTCCCGGAACCGCCGGGTGCCGTCCGCGATCTTGCCGACGATCTCCTCGACCTGGGCGACGGTGGTGATCAGCGGCGGCGCGACCCGCATCGTCGGGTGCACGTAGCGCAGCCCGTGCGAACGCTTTCCCGCGCCGGCCATGAACTCCACGTACACGCCGGACCGGATCACGTTGGCCCGCAACGCGTCCAGTCGCGAGGCGGCCTGGTCGGACAGCTCGACGCCGTGCATCACGCCCTGGCCCCGGGCCTCGGTGTAGATGTCCGGGAACTGTCGCACCAGCTCGGAGTCCAGCAACCGGGACAGGTGCGCGCCGAGGTCCCGCGAGTGGTCGAGCAGCCCGGCGTCCACGACGTGCCGCAGGCCGTCGTGGATCACGGCACAGGTGAGCGGCCGCAGGTCCGACGTGGCGACCGCGCCCGAGCTGCGGGTCCGCAGCGCGCGCCGGGCGATCACCATCGAGGTGGACAGCACACCCATGCCGAGGCTCTTGCCGATGACCGTGACGTCGGTCGGCACCGGCCCGTCCTCGTCGCGCATCGCGAAGAACTGCCCGGACTTGGCGAAGGTCAGCACCTCGTCGGCGACCAGCAGCACCTCGCTGTCGGCGCACAGCGTCGACAGGCCGCGCAGGTATCCCCTGGGCGGCAGGAGAATGCCGGCGTCG
>Ga0307511_10001795_pt1 | contig 22572 bp, 26 predicted proteins | sample 13_EM_MG_FD_200266 | JGI IMG/M metagenome (GOLD analysis project Ga0307511, IMG submission 200266) | Populus trichocarpa ectomycorrhiza microbial communities from riparian zone in the Pacific Northwest, United States - 13_EM | ecosystem: Host-associated > Plants > Roots > Unclassified | place... | reverse complement strand
TGGGGGTGGGGATTCACCAAGTGGGGTGCTACGCAAACGTGAGGATGTAGACTTTATGGGATTCGACACTGCTGACCTGGCTTGAATCTGGGGGGGAGGTGAGCGTCGATTCAGTGGCGAATAGAGTCCGAATGAGACTCACCGATAGATTTTGACCACCAACCCCTCCCTGACTCATAACTATGGTACGATGGATGTCGGAAACGTTGTGACGAAGCTCAGAGACGATGACATGGGTGCTTGCAACGCCCTGACGAACGTCGGAAACGACTACATTTGTGTCAATCACAAGTGCGGTCTAGAAGAGGCCAGTTAGCAGCGGTCATACAGAAGTGGCGGGACGCACGTTGAACACGTGAAGGATCCTGTTGAGGTCCAACCTCCAGGTGACGATTGCCTCTTTATCGTTCTTCGCGTGGAAATGTCGAGAGACTGCATTCCGTTTACCCTGCTTGATGATTCTCCTCTGAATCTCGGCCACAGCCCTGCGATTGAGAGTTCGGTAAGTGCATCGCCCAGCATGTCCACCGCTGGCCCGACTCACGTGGTCAGCCGCTCAATCGCCTCGAGGACCGGCTGACCGAGCTCATCAACTCGTCTCCCGCGCATCCCCTGGTCAAGGACTCCACAGACTTCAGCGCAGGCCAGCCCGAGGTCGACATAGTCCGCTTCATTAATCATGGAATCCTGTACACATTATCTAGTAGTCAACTAACACGGAGCAGAGGGAAACCCACTCTAATCGTAGTGAGAATGACGCTGACGGTGCCGAACGCCGCCTTGGCTGGTGTCATGCTCAATACATCCTTCGCGATATTCATGGCGTCGATAGCCGCATTCAATAAGGATAGTGTAGTATCCGGACGCTTTGGTCGCTGCGACGTTGTGGCCATGGTAGAAACCAGAGGAACCTGTGGGAAAACAGCGTGGCGCAAAAGGCTGTGGGGGACCTAGGCGCTATAGCTTGGACGAGCGGCCGTTTTGTTGATCAAGGGAATTGTTCGATCGACTGACCAGTTCTTGTGCACCAGAGGTTACCAAGATTACGAACCCCCTATCCGACAGTGGATGCTTGCGCCAATGGGCTGGTTGGATGGCGCGACCATTGGATTATCCGGTGATTTAGAAGGTCCAACCCCAGCGGCCACCAAGACGGCCAAGCTTGGATTAGGGTGTCAGCGTAAGCACGAAGTCTCGATTGGCGTACAGACCAGTTCGTCGTCCTTGCTAGTGCTACGTCCTTTGAACGTTTAGCCACAACCGTGACCGTATGGCCGCAGTGCTGGGGAATTTACCGTAAGTTTTGTAAGCTTCGTCGCCATCTGAGGCCTGAGGTCTGACAAACCACTCAATAGTTGGCGTTCTCGGAGGGTGAAGGTTATCGATCACTTTTCTAACGACACGGAACGACACTCGTTCGAAGACCAGGATCTAAAATAAGATCTCACTAATTCGCCACGTCAGATGGATCTGTGCGGAATCCCGGGAACATATGAAGTGGGAGGTCGATATGTCGGACTCCAACAAACCCGCTCCAGTTTCCAGCTCCACTTCAAGCCTCTTGATAAACTCACCTCTCTGCTCTCCTCACTCCTCTCAAGGTCGGTCCCCCTTGCACCGTATCATTCTTGCACCGTATCATTCTTGCGCCTCTCACCCGCACCCAGGCTACCAAGGATCATATCCATACTACCAACCTTGGTGTGGAGTATCACGGACAACGCTCTTCGGGCCCTTGGTCGCTCTTGATAACTGAGGCTACCACCATCCACCCCGCCACCGGGGCATACCTCCATGCTCCATATATTCATACCGACGAACAGGTCTAGGCCTGGAAGTAAGCCTCGTTCACTTCCCCGGATAATCTTCTATCTGACCCCCACTTCCCACAGGTTATAGAAACAGTCCACGCTGACGGTTCGTACATTTTCCTCCAGCTTTCGGCTTTCGGCCGCGCCATAGACCCTGAGCTCCTCAAATCCGAGGACGCCAACTTCGGATTCGTCTGCCCGTCTCCAATCCCCATCTCCCCTTCCGCTCTTCTTCCGACCCGACCCCACGTCCTCTGACTCACCATACTCACCAACCTCTCCTACTTCGGCCCCCGCGTGCGTTCGGAATTGCTACTCGACTTCCTTGCGGTGAATACACTATTGAACCACACGCTGCACGAATCTCTTTGACCCTCCGGACTGTACGGTCGTTTCCTTGGACCCCATTCGTCAGTTGTCTTTGATCATGGGACGTACGGTGTGAGGCGGCGGGCCTGACGGCTCGATCACTACGGTTTCGGCCGCAGTATCGAGTGGCGTCGAGGGGGTTCGCTCGCACTCACAGGATCTTCAAGACAGAAAGAGTACGGAGCTCTGTTGGGTAGCTTCGAGTAGGTAGTACAAAAGTAGCAGTCCTTATATACTAAATACTCGTTGTCCATGAAATCATAGGTAAAACAAAACATAAAACATATGTCGAGTGAAATGTTATTCTACTCGGTCTGGACCGTCACGCGGCGCGGTGATGGGCCGGGCCGGGACCTTACAGGGAAGCAGACCGCTGGTCCGGGGGACCTCCAGACCGAGTGCACCACGGCTCAAAAAAGTACATCTCAACTCGGCATCGTAGACGATATCAAATTTCACCACAATTTTCTTCACCAAGGAGTGGAGTCCCTCGCGCCGGAACCAACATCGATTTCTATGGTGGGTCGTGAGTAGGAGCCTTGATTTCCGTAGTCCATTGAACAACAGGCTGAATATTTCCGGACCTACGCAGAGATCGACGGTTGCGGTTTTGGCGAGACTGGGAGTTGTTCCTCGAAGGGACAAGGGAGGGAAACGCTACCCGCTTGTGGTAACACCCCCCACCGCAGTCTGCTCCACGGATGGGAGGGCCAGGGTTGAGGCCTTGAGGAGAGAGGAGATAAAATTTGGCGGACAGACACCTGGGTTTTCGAAGGTGGACGAATAAACCTCAAGTTAGGGGGAGTCACCAGACAAGGGTTGGATGTGGATTATGGGGGGGAACAAGTTGGAATGAACTCGACGTGAAGGACTGCCTCTAAACAACGGCATCCGTTCAATCTAGCGCCGCGTCGGTCCTCAAAAGCGTGTGGGGTAGCTCACCAAGTGGGACCAGGCGAGTTGAGGGAAGTGTTGGGCGGTTTCAAGGACGGAACCTTATGAGCAGCAACGTTCTTGGTGAACCAAAGTCTCCACTAAAATTACCAGGAGGGGCGGATAAACCGGTTTGAGTCCAAGGGGCGGTACCAGATATACCGAGCCCCCGCAAGATTGGGGCAGGTCCAGAGAAGTTCTATGCGACCTTTTCGAGTTGCTCTGGAGTGGCTACCACTATTTCAAGCGCGGAGAATCGGACGAGGTTGGAATGATGTCGGGGGGGGGCATCTGACCTGATATCGGGAGCGGGGTTTGCTTGAACGTCCGCCATCTGGACAACTTCACCCGATCGCACCCAGAGCTCTGTCATGACTTGTGGTGCAACACCGGCGCAAGTTCGCTGATGTCGATGAGGACGTTGTTCTCGTACCTAGGGAGACGTGCAGTACTGCGGCCCGGAACCTGATGTCCATTCAATTCTGATGTCGTTGAGTCGAGCGCGTCACCCGCTCGTCAGGGTACGGCTCCTTAGTCCCGTACTATGGTTTACTTGCGGGGAAAGTCGCGTTTGACGGCGCCGACAACGACAGCTCCGACCCCTACGTCCCCGGCCGACTCGTCTTTCATCCGGAAGAAGCTTTCCACCCTGCATCGTGGAGATGTAAAGGCGCTGGCCGCCTCCTCAATCGCCATCGCGTCATCCATCGGGTCCCATCTTTAAACAAAACCAGTTCTCATCAAGAGATTGGTTCTACCTGGCAAACAGCGTATTGTGCAGCGAGGATGGTCGTCGGCGTTACTAAAGAGTCCTCGGACATGTTCCTACCACTCAAGGCGGTGGTTGGTGCACTCTCTGTTCTAATCAAGAATTACGATGTAAATCCCGTCCAGTAACTCTAGAAGTATGGTGCTGATGGTCTGGGCTCTAGCAAACCGCGGGCAATGTGAAACAGATTGAAGAGGTAGAAGAGAGGGTATTATTGCTCTCAGATATACTCCGTTCTCCGCGAAGAGAGGGTGATTGTCCGGAGAGTGCGCGGAGGGAACTCCTTTACAGGTATGTGCGCCGATTCCTAACATTGACTACCATACGACTCACGTAGAATATCCGTAGGAGGTTGATGGATGTTGTTATAAAGCTCGAACCGCTTTCCGAGGAAAATGGACTGTTGAAATTCTTACGGAATGAGGATAATGCTGGGTTGTTGAACGGGCTCGTCCAGGATATAGCACACGCTGTCACGGACTATCAGGTTTGTGGCGGAGATCGCGTCGTTCGGGGTTACTAATAATTTCTCAGACTTCTCTTCAACAAAGCACGTACGAGAGTACCAGGGACATCCACGAAGCAACCAGGAACATCGACCAGACTACCAGGGGCATCGCCGAGAGCACGGTGGACGTCGTTCATAAAGCGAGAGAGATTATTGTAAGTGCGTTTAGACGAACAGCGGCCGTCCAAACATTCACGTTCCAAACAGGAAGCCGCAGATCTCGAAGTATTGGATAAACTGAACCCCGTCCGTGACGCGGGATACCAGGCTGACCACCACGAATGCTGTCTCACCGGAACCCGAGAGCAAATCCTTCGAGATATCGTGTCCTGGGCTAAAAAATACTCAGGACCAACCCGTGTTCTGGCTCAATGGATTAGCAGGGACCGGGAAATCGACCATCGCACAGACATTTTCAGAGATGGCCAACGATGACGATATTCTCGGCGCCAGCTTCTTCTGTTCCAGGGACTACTTGGAGCGGAAGGTGCTCAAGAACATCTTCCCCACACTCGGATATCAGCTCGCTTACCGCTATCCTAGATTCCGGGACCACCTCCTGAAGGCCATCAAGCGGGACCCCTCGGTGGCCCACAACTCGCACATCTCCCAACTAAGGCACCTGATCGTGGACCCGCTGTCTGCGACTGGCATCTCCTGCATAATCGTCATAGACGCATTGGACGAGTGCGTTGACGATCAGCCCGCCTCGGCAATTCTCTCCGTTCTTGGTCGCCTCGTCAGCAAACTACCGCTGGTGAAGTTCTTCATAACGGGTCGACCGGAGCCACGGATCCGCTCTGGATTTCGCCTTCCCCTCCTGGAACCATTCACGCAAATCTCCCTGCTGCACGAGGTTGACCCGACTTCCGTTGAAGGTGATATTAGGCTATACCTGATGGAGAAGCTGACGGCAATTGCAAAACGACGAAGTGGTCTCGACTTACCGGAAACGTGGCCTTCAGCTGAGGATATCACGGTCCTCGCCAATAAATCATCGGGATTATTCATCTTTGCCTCCACTGTGGCCAAGTTCATCGAATCGGAACATCACGAACCCAGAGAACGTCTCCAGCTCATCGTCAGAGGAACGGATAATACAAGCCATGAGGGGGCCTCAGGCATCGATTCGGTCTACTCTCAGGTACTACGCGACGCGTTCTCTGGTATCGATGAGGAATCCGTGTTCGTCAACCTGAAGCGGATCCCCAGTGCAGTTGTGCTGGCGCTCAATCCCCTATCTCAAGACGAGTTGGCGGAACTCCTCGATATCGATTCCGCGCACATATCCACCACACTCCGACACCTCCACTCGATCATCCTCGTCCCTGCAGATAGGTCGAGGGAAGTCCGTATTTTCCATAAATCGTTTCCGGATTTTCTCCAAGATCCCAAACGATGTCCGGATCCCAGGTTTTATATCGATTGCCCAACGCGTCACGGGGACATGGCGCTGAGCTGCCTAAACCTCGTGGGGAAACTCAGGAGGAACCCCTGCATACTGTCCCCCTTCGCAATGAATCAAGATGTCCCTAATATCCCGCAATTGCTGAGAGATAAACTTGGGAATGGACTGCGTTACGCATGCAAGCACTGGTCCACCCATCTTCTCTTCTCTACATCCCAGGGACGTGGTGACCAGTTGACAACTTCGACATCCCTGTTTTTCGACCACTGTGTATTTCCATGGATGGAAGTTATGAGCCTCGAGGGACACCTAGAAAACGTGATTCATTTGATGAACCACCTATTGGATTGGTTGAGTAAAGTGAGTGGTGCTCATTATGGCCAGTGCCAATGGTGACACTGATCACTGATAATAATGAACGGAAGGTCGGCGTTCCAGATGGTCCCCTGCACGATGTTACCATGGATTGCCTTCGGTTCGTCCTCCATTTCTTCCGACCGATCCAAGTGTCTGCCCAGCACATATACCACACGGCCTTGCCCCTGTCACCTGGAACTTCCGTGCTGCGGCGACGGTTTTTGAGGAGTTGCTCATCCTGGGAGGAAGACTGGACCACAAGGCAAGCGTCTCCCTGGGGGTTCTATGACACCTGGGGAAGTATCCTCACAACTATCAGGGCCGACTCTGGGGGGTTTACACACGTGGCTATAGCAGGCAAGAACATCCCCGCTGTGTGCGAGGATTATACCATCAACATATATGACACAGTTACAGGCGTTCTCAGGTTATCACTCGATCCCCAGCGGCGAGTCACGAAGGCCGAGGGCTCCTCGGATGGGACCATTCTCTCCTGCGCTCACCAGTGTTCCCGCGAGATAACTCTATGGGACATGCAGACGGGAGGGTTGATTTACATCTTCACTACAAAGTTCGAGATCTGCGATATTGCCGTTTCTTCGATGGGAAAGTATCTTGCATGTTGTTCTTCCGACGGTACTTTCGGGTTCTGGGAAGTGGAGAGCAGGTGTGGGGGTTCGCGTCTTTTGGGCGAACAGATTGCATCGATTTGTTGGTTGGTACCCGAGGATCAAATCGCCTTAGCGCTAAAAGGGGGCGTAGTGGTTCTGGAAATTGCTACCGGGAGGACGCTCCATACATTCGCCGTAGAAGACTGTGTGGGGGACATGGCTTTTTCCGCAGAGCGACACGGATTAGCTGTCTCGTCGACGTCAGGAATTCGGGGTAGGATCACGTTCATCGATCTCCGGACGGGACAGCTACTGGTTTCATCCTCCCTCTCAACGCACATCTCTTGCTTCACTTTTTCTGGGGGTGGGGGTGGTCTGGTCTGCGGAACGGAGACAGGCGATCTCCGGCGCATCTGGGTAAACCCGTCCTTCCTTCATTGGGATGAATATATGAGCCACCTCGGGACGGTGCATTCCATCGGTCTCCTGCGAAGTGGCCATCTGGTGGTGAATGTCGCGGGCTCTATCCAGGTACTTGAACCCACAGAGCCGTCCGCGGGCCTGTATCCGGAGACATCCCACGTCTATCCATTGGATGAGGGCAGGGCGATCTGTGCTTCTTCCAGGACTCGTGGTAACGCCGACCTATTGGATATGGAGACTCTGAGAACCCGCTTCGGCTATAATGTCACACCCAGTGACCCCAGTCCTTCATTCACGCCGCGCATCCTTTGCGTATCCCCCGATCGGCGCACCATCACCCTCAACTTCGCGATGAGTGGTCGGCCCACCCCAAAACCTCAGGTCATTTGTAGCGCTTTTCCCGAATGGGAAAGTGATTTATTGCAGCCGGTGTTATTGGCTGCACTATCACCTGGTGGGTGGAAGCTCGTTGTAGTTGTGGAGGGCGTAGGCGGGGGCTGGGGATTCCGCGTCGTAGGTGTATTGGATGGGGAAACACTCTTCTCCACTACCCAGACAGGCAAACATCCCAGGAACATCGCGCTCACATCAAAGGCTGAGTTCTACACTGATCACGAAGACGAGGACTGTGACGAGGAAACTCGCCGCACCCAAGAATCCCATCCCAACCGCCTCGTGACCCGCTGCGTCCGTACAACCTTCGTTTTGAACTCTCGGTGGTCCACTGATATGATCTCGAAACTGTCGGAGGAAAGGATCCTGTCGACCCACCCGTATGGATTGGACAAGAACTTGGAATGGGTGGTGGATGCAAAATCAAGGAGGGTGTGCTGGCTCCCGCCAGGCTACGTCACTGGGATCGAAAATGGGCATTTCTTTGTTAGCTCTTCGATTATCATGGCAGGGGGAGATGGGATTCCGAGGAAGTTGACTTTCAGAGAACCGCGCTCGGAGTAATGGTGCTCGTAGAGCGAAACTTCACGCGTTCTAGGACAAGTGTATTTTACATTCGTGTATTCCTAAGTCTTTATTCTGTGAATTGATTACATTCTGGTGGTGGCCCCCGAAGGCATTCCCGCGCGCCCGTTAGTTGTGACCGATGACAATATTGGGTAGGTACGGTTCTTCCAAGTACTTGACCTCTTCCTCCGTCAGCTCGATATCGAGAGCCTCTGCAATCTTAATCAGCACTCCAGGGGATAATTGTAAGTGGAGTCCTGCTCACCGATCGCCTCCTTCAGATTTTCGAGTTTGGTTGTCCCGACAATCGGAGCAGTGATTTTTTTGAGACTCCAAGCAACAGCAATTTGGGCCATCTTGACGCCCTTCTTCTTGGCTAATTCCTCGACGCTGAGAAGGAGTAAGCACTCCCCTGATGAGGAAGGGTGTGTGTCGGCGTTACGAACCGTTGCACGATCGACTCGGATCCTCCGCCGTGCTTGTAAATTCCAGCCCAGCTGGAGACAGTTATACTCTCGTGTTTTCCTATGTGGCCGTGAATTTTAACACTCACGGGTCCGTTTTTCCGCGCTCGCTGGCCACATCCCACGATCGAGTGAGCATACCTCTTGCTAAGGGGCTCCAAGGGATGCATCCAACGCCGAGGTGCTGAATGGTTCAGGTCGAATCTGATTTATGCGTTCATGCACGGAGGGAACACAGACTGACCTTGAGAAGGGGGAGCATCTCACGCTCTTCCTCTCTGTACAACAAATTGTAATGGTTCTGCATAGAGATGAATGGGGTGAGGTTGTGCGTGATTGCATAACCTGTCAAAGTCATTAATCACGCGGACGTAATCTTTCTTTGAGTTGCTCACTCTGCATTGCGTAAACTGTGACGTGGGGTCAACAAATGCACAGGGAACCAGGATGGGGATGGAATTGTACATTGCCATGCGAAACAGCTGTTCATGCCGATGTAGTGAACGTATCCCGCCTTGACCACGTCATGGAGGGCTTGCATCTACCTCAACCTCGTCAGAACCGATACTTCAAAACGGCCAGAGGGATAAAAGAAACCCACTGTTTCTTCGATCGGAGTGTCCTTGTCGAACCTTCGGTACAAGGTGTTACTACGGATACTCCGCATCTCTGTGGACGAAGTCACACCTGTGGCATTGCAAAACATCGATGTAATCGACGTCCAGTCTTTTTAAGCTGTCCTTGACCGCCGCGAAGATGTGCTAGAGTAGAGGTCAGCCCTAGGCGTAGCGATCCTCAAGTAAAGGGCCGGCTACCTTGCGGGAGAGACCGTGGCAGTTGACGAAGCCAAGATCGTCCGCTCCTCCCATAATAAGCGGGCCACCGTCGTCCCGAACCGCGAAGAATATCTATACGGTCCCTCGTGAGCTAATGGTAAAACGTCCTGCCTCAAAGTGACACCACCTTCGTCATAATGACGACTTTCTCCCTCGGAATTTTGTATTCCTTGAGTGCCTTCCCGAGAATGCGCTCAGAATCCCCGTCAGAGTATACATCGGCCGTATCGAAGGTGTTGATGCCGTTGTCGTACCTGTATGTGATGGGGTACATGCGAATGGTCTATCAACGGTGGAAGCGGGCTGATGCCGAGGTCAGACTCACGCAAACTTGATATGTTCGAACCCTTCCTTCTCACCCAGCAACCATTCTTGCCATTTGTTGGAGCCGTAACTCATGCACCCTGGTACCGCATTCCGTGGGTAAGTACCTTGGTCACGCAGACGTGCACCCTTGTACGGACCCAAGATGATTCGGCTGATTTTCAATCCGGAGTTCCCGAGTCGCACTGTGAAAGTCGGACGTGCATCATATTAGCAGCGGCGGCAGGACGTCTCACTTTTGGAACGCTACCGTATTTTCCCGCCTTCGGGGTTGTTGAGTTGACATCGTTGGTGGTGGACATGTTTTAGACCGAGTGATGGATTGATTTATCAACTCAACCGTTTGTCCTGGTTATAAGGGAGTCCGGACGCTACTCGTGACCAAGTTTCACACCCCCTCCATCAGACTAGAACAGGGTGGACGAGAAGCTGTCTCATCGAGCCAAGCCACAGAGGCTCGAGCACCCATTTTTGGGACCAATCTACGTCATGCGAATGTATTACAGCTGATTATTTGCGTTTCGATAGACAGCCTTTTATAGAATACTTACAGCCATCCTCGAACTGCACGACTATGGTCATAACAGCATCTCAACAGCCTCGACCAACGGAACACCATCGGATTTCCTGGCCATTACAAACTTCGTCAGGAGTCCAGAGATCGAGTCGTTAGACCTTCTCCTGACCAGGAGACTCCGGAGGGTCGGACAAACAGACCGCTGGTCCATCGGAGACTTGGCAGCCCAAATGCCGAGGAGCCGTGTGCACCAACCCCTTATCTCCAACGATTCCAGCCGCTCCATCACCGCCAACAGTTCAAAAAAGTACATCTCCAACTCGACATTGTAGACCATATTGAATGTCACCACCATTTTCTTCACCGAGAGGAAGGGGGTTCCACGAAAACCCTCGCGCCGGAACTGACGTCTGTTCTTATAGTGGGTCGTGAATAGGAGCCTTGATCCTCTCAGCCCGTGGAACAAGAGGCTGAATGTTTCCGGATCAATAAAGAGATCGACGGTTGCGGTTTCTGCAAGATTGGGAAGCTGTTCCTCAAAGGAACTAGGGAGGGTAGCGCCGTTGGTTAGTGGTAGCACCCCGACCATAACCTGCTCCACAGATGGGAGGACTAGGGCGGAGAGGAGTGGGGGGATAAAAACTGGGGGACCGGGGTAGTATTTGAAGAAGGAGGACAGCTCAACCTCCTTCAACTTAGGGAGCGTCACCAGACGGGGGGCGGATATGGATGACAAGGGGGGTGGGTGATCCGGACCGAACTTGACGTGAAGAACTTCCAACAACGGCATCCGCTCAAGTGCTTCCAACACCGCACCGATCCTCAGAGCCGTGTGGGCGTGGGTCTCCAAGTGGAATCGGATGAGCTGAGGGAAGTATTGAGGCAGTTTCAGGAACGAAAACCCCACAAGCCGTAAGGTTCTCAACGATGCGAAGTCTCCGCCAAAAAGACCGGGCGGGATAGATAAGTCGACTTGGGTCCAAGGGGCAGCGCCAGATATGCTGAGCGTTTGCAAAATTGGGGCAGGCTGCGAGAAGCGTGACGCGATTTTTTCGAGTTGTTCTGGAGTGACCACCATGATTTCAAGCGCGGCAAATCGGGTGAGGTGAGGAGCGATGTCTGGGAGGTATCTGACTGATGTTAATCTGATGTTGAGCGGGACCGTACCAGACCGTCCAAGGCACTCGTGGAACATATGGTTGCGAAAGGGCCCCCGACTTCCGGAGCAGTCGATGTCGCACCACAAACCAGGGGATGATAAGAGGGTGCCGCGCCAATGTCGACAGACTGCGGTGGCGTTAATCAGATCACGTTTCGAGGGGAGGGAGGAGGGGATTAGACCGAGGGTCCTAGCCGATATCTCGTCAACCTGGAGATACCATGGGTCAGACCAAGGTCAGACCCTTCACTTATGGAGACAAAGGGGTGTACTTTACCTCGTCCTCTCCCAAATGAAAGGTATCGCGGCTACATGAGAGGTTGAAAGGGAGATTTGTTCAATGCACGTCTTGCCGCCCCGCCGACCAGAAAAGATCACACCTTGTCGAAAGTTTCATCAGCTGGTCCAGCTTTCCTTCCAGGGCGTGCAGTAGCTGGGGTACGGTGAGCTCACGCCCTGGATACGCGTCCATAGTTACGTGGTGGTGTGGGTACAAGCGTAGGTAGGGAATTGGCGCCTTCCATCCCATAGCACATCCATCCACAATCGTCATCTCGTTTCACGCACAACACCCACCCACCACCCACCACTCAGTGCCCAGTGCCCAGTGCTCACTACTCAGTGCTCAGTCACGCACCGTGTCCTGTAGTGCAACTCCGGCGCAGGTTCGCCGATAAATAGGCGGGGGACGCTGTTCCGGTGTCCAAGAAATATGCAGGTTCCCTGCGGCCCGGAGCCCGATTTCAATTCTAACATTAGCTTCGTCGAGAACGTCTCTACTCCCGCTCGCCCTTAGTCCCATCCTATGGTTCATCCGTTAGGAAAATCGCGTTCGACGTCGACGCCAACGACACCGACGGCGACTCCGACATCAACCCCCACATCCCCGACGGAGTCCTTCATCCAGAAGAGACTTTCCACCCTACATCGTGGAGATATAAAGGCGCTTGCCGCCTCGTCATTTACCGTCGCATCGTCCATCGGATTCCCGTCTTTTAGCGAACCCTACCCCCCATACTCGGATGAGCAGAGGGCTCCCCACACGCTTCACACACCCCACCCAGTGATTGGTCAGGAACTCAGCCCTCATCTGGCGGCAGATTCGGCTTGGCAAACGGCGTATAGTGCGGCAAGGATGGTCATCGGCGTTACCAAAGAGTCCTCAGACATGTTCCTGCCACTGAAGGCAGTGGTCGGTGCACTCTCTGTGTTGATCAAGAATTACGATGTAAATCCTGTCCCAGTAACTCTATGGCTTTGTGTTGACGGTCTGTATTCTAGCAAACCGTGAGTAACGTGAGGCAGGTCGAAGAGATAGAGGAGAGGGTGATGTCACTCTCGGATATACTCCGCTTTCCTCGAAGAGAGGACGATTATTTGGAGCGCACGCGGCGGGAAGCGCTTTACAGGTTCGTACGCCCCCAATGTCCGCTGCCCCGTCGCTCACGCAGAATATTCGTAGAAAGTTGATGGATATCGTTGTAAAACTCGAACCGCTTTCTGAACAAAACGGGCTGTTGAAATTCTTGCGGAACGAGGATCACGCCGGACTGTTGAACGGGTTCGTCCAGGATATAGCCTATGCTGTCACGGATTACCAGGTTTGTGGCCAAAAGTCCACAGTTCAAGATTCCTGACAACCGTTCAGATCTCTCTTCAACAAAGCACTTACGAAAGCGCCAGGGATATCCATGAAGTAACAAAGGGTACCCGTGAGGTGACCAGAGACATCGACCAGACAACCAAGGGCATCGCTGAGAGCACGGCGAACATTGTTCGTAGGGCGGAAGAGATTACTGTAAGCGCATTTGGATAAATGATAGCCGCCCAAATACTCACGTTCCCAACAGGAAGCTTCGGACCTCGAAGTATTGGACAAGCTGAACCCCGTCCACGACGCCGGATACCAGGCCGACAATCACAAACGGTGTCTCACCGGAACCCGAGAGCATATCCTTCGAGATATCATGTCCTGGGCTAAAAGCACTCAGGACCAACCCGTATTTTGGCTCAACGGGCTCGCGGGAACCGGGAAATCGACCATCGCACAGACGTTCTCAGAAATGGCCAACGATGACGACATGCTCGGCGCCAGCTTCTTCTGTTCCAGGGATTACTTGGAGCGGAAGGTGCTCAAGAACATCTTCCCCACACTCGGATATCAGCTCGCTTGCCGCTATCCTCGATTCCGGGACCACCTCCTGAAGGCCATCAAGCGGGACCCCTCGGTGGCACACAACTCCCTCATCTCCCAACTAAGGCACCTGCTCGTGGACCCGCTGTCCTCGACGGGCATCTCCTGCGTAATTGTTATAGACGCATTGGACGAGTGTGTTGACGACCAGCCCGCCTCTGCGATCATCTCCGTTCTTGGCCGCCTCGTCAGCAAACTACCGCTGGTGAAGTTCTTCATAACGGGTCGACCGGAGCCACGGATCCGCTCTGGATTTCGCCTTCCCCTCCTGGAACCATTCACGCAAATCTTCTTGCTTCACGAGGTCGACCCAACTTCCGTTGAAGGTGATATTCGGCTATACCTTACAGAGAGGTTGACCGCAATTGCAAAACGACGGAGTGGCCTGGATTTACCGCAAGTATGGCCGTCAGATGAGGAGATCACAGTCCTCGTCCGGAAATCGTCGGGATTGTTCATCTTTGCATCCACGGTGGCCAGGTTCATTGAATCGGAACATCACGAGCCTAGAGAACGTCTCCGGCTCATCGTCAGCAGAGTAGACGATACAAGCCACGAGGGAGCCTCGGGTGTCGACTCGCTCTACTCTCAGGTTCTACGTGACGCGTTCTCTGGTATTTATGGGGGGTCAGTGTTCGCTAACCTGAAACGTATTCTCAGTGCGGTTGTGCTGGCCCTCAACCCTCTGTCTCGAGATGGGCTGGTGAAACTCCTTGAGATCGATTCCGCGCTTATATCCACCACACTTCGGCACCTCCACTCTGTCCTCCTCGTACCTACCGATGGATCGAAGGGGATCCGCGTTTTCCACAAATCATTTCCAGATTTCCTACAAGATCTCAAAAGATGTACGGATCCCAGGTTTCACATCGATTTCCCAACACGTCACGGGGACATGGCCCTGAGCTGCTTAGCCCTTGTGGGAAAGCTTGGGGTGAACCCCTGCACATTGTCACCCTTCGTGATGAACCAGGATGTACCCGATCTTCCACAGTTGCTGAAAGATAAACTCGGGAGTGGGCTGCGTTACGCGTGCAGGCACTGGTCCATGCATCTCCTGTTTTCCCCAACATCTGGGGGATACGGTAACCGGTTGATCACGTCAACGTCCCTATTCTTCAACCGTAGTGTATTTCCGTGGATGGAAGTTATGAGCCTCGAAGGTCGTCTAGAAGATGTGATTCATTCGATGAACCACCTGTTGGATTGGTGGGGGAAAGTGAGTCGTATCTACTGTTGTCAGGATGGATGGTGACACCGTTCACTGACGATGAACGAACGGAAGGTTGGCACCATAGGCGGTCCCATAGCTGATTTAACCACAGATTGCCTTCGATTCACCCTCCATTTCTTCCGACCGATCCAAATGTCAGCCCAACACATATACCACACGGCCTTGCCCCTGGCGCCGGAGACTTCCGTCCTACGGCGATGGTTTCTCAAGAGTCGCTCATCCTGGGAGGAAGATTGTACCACAAGGCACGCGTCATCCTCGAACCTCACTACCACCTGGGGAAGTATCCTCAGAACCATCAAGGCTGACTCAGGAGGCTTTACACACGTGGCCGTGGCAGGCAAGAGTATCGCTGCGGTGTGCGATGGCAATACCATCGACGTATATGACGCAGTCACGGGTGTTCTCAGATTGTCATTGAATGCCCCACGAGGAGTCACAATGGCCGAGGGCTCCTTAGACGGATCCATTCTCATCTGCGCTCGCCATCGATCCCGCGAGATAACTCTGTGGGACATGCAAACAGGAGGTTTAATCCACACCTTCACCATGAAATTCGAGATCAACGATATTGCCGTTTCCTCGACCGGAAGGTATCTTGCGAGTTGTTCGCCCGATGGCACTTTCAGGTTTTGGGAAGTGGAGACCGGGAGTGGGGGTTCGCGTTTTTTGGGCGAACCGATTGTGGACATCTGTTGGTTGGAGCCCGAGGACCAAGCTGCCTTAGCGTTTAAAGGGAGTGTAGTAGTCCTGGAAGTGACCACAGAGAGGACACTGCACACCTTCCCCGTCGGGGAGAGCGTACGTGGGATTGCATTTTCTCCGCGACAACGCCGGTTAGCCGTCTGGTTGACTTCTGGAATCGAGAGTACAATCAAGGTCATCAGCATCCAGACCGGCTTGGTGCTGGTTTCATCTCCCCCCCTATTACACGTCTCTCGTTTCACCTTCTCCGGTGACGGAGACCGAATAGTCTGCGCAACAAAAGCAGGGAACCTTCTGTTCCTCCCCGTAACAATAACCTTAACCAGTTGGCGCGACTGCCCGCACCAACCTGGGACGATACATTCTATCTGTCACCTGCGAAGTGGCCACCTGGTGGTGGGTGTCGGGGACTGTATCCAATTATTGGCGATGGAGTACGTTCAACCTTCCCGCATCGGCCTGGATCCAGAGGTCTCGATATCTCACGTTTATCCGTTGGATAACGGCAAGGCAGTCTGTACTTCTTCCAGAGACCGTGGGGACGTCAGCCTACTTGATGTGGAGACTATGAAGACCCTCGCCAGTTATGGTCTCACCCCCCGTGACATTGATCCTTCGCTTGTGCCGCGCATCCTTTGCGCTTCTATCAATCGGCGTACTACGATCCTCAACTTCCCAAAACACCACGATGGGGAATTTCACCTCATTCGTAGCGTTTTTCCAGGATGGAGGATTTCTTTGCCGCAGCCAGTGACACTAGTCGCACTATCGCCTGGTGGGGGGGGAATTGTTGTTGTTGAGGAGAGTGCAAGCGGGGGCTGGCAATTTCGTGTTGTAAAAACGTTGGATGGAAAAACCCTCTTCTCCGCTATTCAGGCAGGCAGGCCACCCAAAACCATCGTGTTCACATCAGGAACCGAGTTCTATACTGAATACGAAGACGAGGATCGTCGAGTGACCCGCTGCGTCCGCTCGACCTTCGTTCTGAATCCCAGGCTGCCCACTGATATGATCCGGAAGCTGTCGGAGGAGAGCGTCTTGTCAACTCACCCATATGAGCTAGACGAGAACCTGGAATGGGTGATAGATGCCAAATCGAGGAGGGTGTGCTGGCTTCCGCCAGGTTACGTTAGTGGGACAGAAAACGGGCATTGTTTTGCTGGGTCGTCAATCGTCATGGCTGGGGAAGATGGAATCGTGAGGAGGTTGACGTTCACAGAACCACGTTCGGATTCGTGAGGTGTGTAGAATACCTGCACGCGGTTTATGACAAGTTTATTCTACATCTGTGTACTCCAACGCTGTCATAGGGTGGGTTGATCGCATTACGGCGGTTTCCAAACACCGATGGGGTAGGGGACACCGGTGAAACCCGAAGGCGTCAATTGTGTCAGTTGGGTCGTGACCAAAGAGAGCATTGGGAAGGTACAGTTCTTCCGGGCACATGGCTTCCACTTCCGTAGGACCAATATCAGGAACCTCTGCAGCCTGACAGCACTCAGATAGGTAACCATCGTGCGGGAGACGCGCAGCGCGACCCTTTTGGGCTGTTCCGGAGCAACCACCACTATCTCGAGCAGGAAAAATAGGGAAATGTGGGGAATGACGCTGAGTAATCTGATGTTGAGTGGGACTGTACCAGGCTAGAAGGAGTGAATCATAGGTTTGGAATCCTGGGGTGGAAACAGAAGAGACTGGAAGTTGGGGATGTCTTGGACGCTTGACTTTTGATGCTTTCGATACTCGAATACTTCTCAGCAGCATGATGTTTACTGGGGTTATGAAGAAACTGGATTGGGGGTCGCACTGCGCGGGTAAACAGGGTATGCTATCGAAAATGAATGAACTGGAGAGGGCCCGTTAACGCTACGATATGCGTCGAGGAGACGAATTTGAACTCACGTCTACCAAAACTCCCTCCCGGCCCTAATCTTTTGAAGTAACGCTTTCTTTTACCCCACTTGTCCCTGGAGCGTTGATGTTCTTGAGCTACATTCCTTATTTGCTTCTTCCAGTCGCTGCCCTTCGGTCCCACTACCAGAGAAACGAACCCTGGAGAGCAGTCAAACCGAGCCGAGTTTTGTGCGGGTCACATCGACGAAGACTTGGAACCAATGCGGACATGATCGTCGGTCGGAGGGAGCAGACGCGCCTTTTCCGTCCGGCGCGTGTCGGACACGTACACATCACTTTCCCAAGTATGCTCACTCGTCCCTCCATGCCATCTCACTGAACGAGCCATGGTCGACGGTCTAAAACCTCGCCCGCTTTCTGCATTCTTCCTTCTGGGAGTCTTGGTCCCAGCCGCCTTCTGGTTCATCCTCCGACCTTTCCTCGATCCAGTCCCGTCCGTCCCAGCTCTCTACACCTCCCTCGGCTTCTCCATCCTCGCCTTCGTCGCCACCCTGTACTTGGTTCCCGCGCTGGGACCCAGATTCGTTCAGGCCAATCTTAAGGGGAGGGATTTGCTCAAGACCTATTCTACCCCGATGTACGTCCCGCTCCAGATATCTTCGTTTCGTTATCTTCACCGTATCTCTTTCAAGCCCGGAAAGCCAAGGTCTTGTATGCGCTTCAGTATACATACTGTCCTTAATCCTCTTTATCCCCTTCGCCTTTTCCAACGTCTTTGCCGACCGACTCAAGAGCCAGCAGAAGTCTGTCCATGGTCTCGCCATTGATGAGTTCCCTCATCACCAGGTTCGTTTCCTCACGGATATCATTCGACTCTCGTCTCATGCTGGGACATAGCTCTCAGTATACCTTTCTTCCATCATCTCATTGATGATGGCCACCCTCCTCGGATTCCTCGACGATGTCTTCGATATTCGATGGAGGCACAAATTGCCGGTCCCAATCATCGCTTCAATACCACTTTTGATGGTCTACTTCTCCGAGCGAGGAAATACGAATGTCGTGGTCCCTAAACCACTCCGTTCACTCTTTGGCTCCCTCATCAATCTCGGTACGTCAAAATTGAGAGAGTGCGTGTGACCCTCACTCAATTTTGACGATTTAGGTCCGCTCTATTACGTCTACATGTCCCTCCTGTCCACATTTTCCACCAACGGCATCAACATTTTGGCAGGAATCAACGGCTCGGAGGTCTCGCAGGCCATCATCATAGCCGTTTCCGTGATCACTAACGACCTTTTGTACCTCCCGTGGCCGATCGACTGGAGAATACCCTTGCACCTCCTGGGGAACCAGACAGAGGTCAACAGCGAACTCAGGATCGGCGGTGTGTGGGGTGCGGGCATGGCGCACGGAAGTCGGTTGCTCGTGGAGAGACACCTGTTCAGCCTTTATTTCATGCTGCCTTTGTTGGGGGTTTGCACGGGTTTCTTATATCACAACTGGTATGATTTGATAAACCTCCGGCTCCACAGTTCGAGGCTGACATTGTGCGAAGGTACCCAGCTAGAGCTTTCCCGGGGGATACCCTCTGTTACCTCACCGGCATGGCCTTTTCTGTCGTCGGCATTCAGGCTCACTTTTCCAAGACTTTGCTCCTGTTCTTCCTCCCACAGATTTTCAACTTCCTTCTCTCGTGCCCTCAACTCTTCGGCCTCGTGGCGTGTCCTCGGCACCGCGTTCCACGGTTCGACCCCAACACCAACCTCCTCCATCCGTCTACTGTCGCCTTCGAACGCCCGCCGTCCGTACGGACCTCATCAACCCTTCAGCTACTCTCGCTTATTGGGCTAACGCGCCTGACGATACACCCAAAGACTGGCCAGGTTCTTGAGGCCACAAATCTAACCATTCTCAATTGGTTCTTAGTCAAGTTTGGACCGATGACTGAGAAGCGGCTCGTGAAAGTTTTGTGTGCGACTCAGGTAGCGGGGAGCGTGTTTGCATTTGTAATTAGATACGGATTGGCCGGCTTGGTGTATGACGGAGACAGGCGGTAGACCTCATGAGGTGTGGCTTCCTCGAGGGCGCAATCTGGGCTGACGAAGTATAAATTGTGAGCATGCTCGGCGACCTGCTTCAGATCTTCCTCACAAGTCCGTCCCAGATTCGATCTTCCCGGTTCTGCTATTGCTACAGAATAGAATAATACAGTGTCCTACGGGTGAACTTCTTCCATCGGACCTTCAGCTCCCACCTGTCCGTGACATGCTAGGAATCAGTCTGAACCTTGTTCTATCGAGAAATGAGAGTGAGCAGTTGCGGTCGGTCAATGGCCACCGGGTGCTTGAGAAAGGCCGTTAACGTTACCTTGTAGGATGCAACGTAATTCTTGATGTGGTGCCTTTCCGTTAGATTCGGGGTAATACCAGACGATGTCTTGGATGAATCCGCCGTCGACGGTGGCTTCATGATGAAACGGGATGTCGTGCCAGCGGACTCTTTCCACGGAAGTAGGAAGCGGTTTCATCCCCTCCCGATTCTCCAAATAGACCCTAGCATGTCACCTCATCCATACAAACTGTTTGTGCGCGATACCGCCAGCGTAGACGATTTTGTCTTTAACGAATTCAACGCGCTTGGTCCTCTTCTCAGTCGCAGTGGCCCTAATAGGCTCCGCAGACCCTTCAACTCCCATATGTTCCGAGTTATCAGGTGGCTGGCCCTGTGAAGCGTTCTCGTACAATCTGACGGACGTAACTCCCCGGGGGTTCTAACATAAGGTTAGCGACTAGGGTGATATCGCGCTGCTGTTATAACCGTCGATCGCACGCAGAATTCAGAGTTCAATGGATTGGAAAGACGGGGTTTAGGAATGGCAGAGTGAGGCTGCCGACGGAAGAGAGCGTTGAAGTTCGAGAACCATCAGCTCGAAGTGCTTCCAACTCGCTGCTGTGGCAAGTATCTCAAGCATTTTGAAATCAAATTCAGGTGGTTCACGCGAGCCCCGAAGGGTGAGATTTATAATCAGTCATAGCCATGGTTATCTATTTGACCTGGACACTACATGGGGGGCATGGTCGTACAAATCAGGAAGGCGGGGCCCACGGGCGAATGGGCGGGTGGCCTGGCGGGAGCGTGGGAATGCGGGATATCGGGGTGATGGCAGGTGGGGGCGGGGTGGAGGGTCTGGAGGGGGGTGGGGAGACCCAGACGGGAAGACCACGCTTGGCCCACTCTTCCCAATCCTCGGGCTCACGCGAGAACAACTCCTCCAGAGCTTCGAGCTCACGCGAGTACAGCTCGTATGCAAGATCGCGCTTGAGCATCCAGGCCTCGAGTTCTTGGGCTGTTGAAGGAGAGCAAGGTCAGATCGTGGTAGGATGTGATAGAGAACGACAGATGAAACTCACACTCTGGCTCAGGAGCCGGGGAGCGGGCAACCGGAACGGTCAAGGCGCTGACAGAGAGAGCCCCGACGAGGAGGAAGGTGAGAGCGGTTTTGAGGAACATGATGATATGGAGTGTCGTTAGGGAGAGCAGATAACAACGGCACCAGGCCTGAAATTTGGGAGGTAGGAGAAAAGGAGTGGGGTGAGCTGCACGGCGGCTGAGGAAAACGGGGAGTGAGCCTCTCCCCTTTTATAGATTCCTGGGAAACGGTCGGTGCCGATATTTTCGGTGGACTCTGCCAATCCGAACGTTTTCGGGTAAACCTGGCCTCCGCCTGCCAAAATCACCCCACCAAATTAGTCTCCGCAACTGACTCACTGAGTGAATATCCGTAACGCCAAACAATATCATATCCATTGTAGAAGGGTGCCAGTGGCCGAGATTGGCTCTGGCGATGACCCGACGGAGTGGTCTGGGTCTCTTCGCCTTCCTTGAAAGTCAACGAATATTCGCCCAGACCCGTGTGTACACGTGTAACCGTACGGATAGCCACCCATTATAGACGACGACCTGATGGTAAATCGATCAGATTGATACCAATATGGCGGCGAACCTCTCCCACCTATATCTAGAGGTCCTACAGTACCTGAGGTCATGCTGTTTGCTCGTCAACGACACCACCTTATTCGGGCGTAGTTAGAGAGTTAAACACGCGGGTTGCTGATCGCAGGCGCTTCGATCACGATCCTCAGCGTTTGAACTGGTTGGGGGTTCACGAGGTTCACCCATAGTAATCTGACCGTCGCCCTTGAATAAATCAAACCAACGTAGGGGTCCTCATGGCAGACCTGTGGCCCTGGCGATCATTGGCGCGTAACACAGAAGACGAAGGTCCCCCAAAGTTGAGGTGGACTACGGTCGTCTTGCAGGTGATCAGAACACGGTGCGTGTAGATCTCGGCGGCCAGTCCGTTCGGGGGCAAGACAGGCCAAGTTAGCCGAGTGGCAGTACAGCGTGTGATGATAGTGTTGTTGCGAACCAAGCTGAATCGAAAAAGTGAGTCGATTCAATTTTAGCTGTCAAGAATACCCGAAGCGGTGGCCGATTTCCCGTTATAGCGCCTTGCATAATTGTGTGAACACGCCAAGCTGAAAAAAATTGTTTGTCAGTGTTTGCATGTGACCAGCGGTCACACGCCGGGGAGCTCGGGGGACATGATTGCCTCTCGCTCAGTAGCTACTACCTCTAGTACCGGGGTGCCCTGGGTTAACATCTTGGCCCCGGGGTCGCTAGGTTTCGTGTGAAGTTGGCTGCGGTATCCATTTCCCGCCTTCGCCTCGTCGGCAGCGACACGAAGGCCTGAAGAGGCCTGAATAATCAGATTGAGTGTGCTAGATTACCCACGTTATTGAGGTACCCCCGCGCTCGTACATACATAGATGGGGTCTGGAGTCAGATCTTGGACGACAGCACTCGGTGCTCAGAATCAGACTCGACTCAAACTGCCTGCAATGCTCCGGTATTGATAATGATATCACCATGGCCCACTTCCTATGATCGTGGGATTTCACCTAGAAGATAATGTCTCGGAGGGCATTGGAAAGCGTTGAGATGGGCTGGGGGCGTTGGGAAGTGTGAGAGGTCTGATATGTCAATCCTGGCTACTTCATCTCCAGCGACGGAAGCCACGCCAACTAGAAACCTGCTCTTCCCTCGTTCTCTTCAGGTAGGCGACAGCCCTCG
>Ga0307511_10001794_pt1 | contig 22573 bp, 10 predicted proteins | sample 13_EM_MG_FD_200266 | JGI IMG/M metagenome (GOLD analysis project Ga0307511, IMG submission 200266) | Populus trichocarpa ectomycorrhiza microbial communities from riparian zone in the Pacific Northwest, United States - 13_EM | ecosystem: Host-associated > Plants > Roots > Unclassified | place... | reverse complement strand
GGTATAATATAAAAATCTCGCCTGTCATTTTAATGCTGAAGTGAGTTGTTTGATATGGATATAAGAGATGGCATGAGAGATTTTATGTTTTTTAAGGAATATTTAGTTACATTCTATTATTTATTTTTTTAAATTATTTTAAAGAAATAGATATTAAAAAGAGAAAATTTGAAAATGTTTATATTATTTTTAATGTATCATGAATTTTATTCTATTTTTTTTATTTGTATTTGTATCTTTTTTAGATTCTAGTAAATAATTAATAAAATACTATTAGTTATTCACGACACCAATATAAAATTTAGTATCTAATAAGATACACAAGGGAACACTTAATTTCTTGGTAGGTTAATATAGTTAATTTTTTAATTACTTTTTATGCTATCAATCATTTGCCACCTCATTCTTCAAATCCATGTTATTCAAACCACCTCAATTAAATTTCTTATGTTATATTTATCACATCTTTTAAATTTTAGTTGATGATTATAGTTTTGAGAACCCATACTACATCTATTGAGAAAAATAAATATTGACACGCAAGATTGTGAAAAATATCAACTTATTATGCTATTATATGATATAAGTTTAGGGTTAATTTCTGATCTTGTCTTGGGAAGACATTGGAATTTGTGTGTGCAGCATGTCTCACGTTGATATTTTTGATTCCTGCCTGGTAGATGATGACAATGGACAGCTTCGACAGACATTTAAGTATGTAGATAGGTTTGGTCACCGGCTTGTGACCTCCAATCATCTTGCCCTCGATTTTTGGTGACTGTCACACCGACTTCAAGTCACTGTTGACTTTACTATTTTGCATCGAAAAAGAAAGTAAAATGCTTTTTTGTTTATGTTGCAAAATAAATAAATAAATGAATTTTACCATAGTCATGGTGACCTAAAAGTCATGGAAGAAAAACTGTTTTCAGAAGAATGCAGTATCCATCCAAGTATAGAGAGCAAAACATCAGAGAAAATATGTCTGGACCCGGTTTTTCATATGGACTTGTATATAGATAAGGTTTTTCTATATATTTTTATATTCATATGAACTCAAATTTATATACAAATCTTTTCTTTGTATAACTCAAATAGAATTCTACACAACATGATAACATAACTAACTTCATAATATAAATTGAGTATCTTAATACAAGAGTTAATACAAATATCATAATTATAGAGCACTAACTAGATATAAAGAAAACATGTTAATTACAACTAAAAGAGCAGGTTCTGAAGGTCCAACAAGAGTGATCTGCTAATAAGTTATAAGCCTGAAAAGGATAAATAACGAGAGGGTGAGTTCAACATCTTAGTGAATAGATAATGTTCAATATACGTACACAAAATAATACAACAATGAGAAATATAAACACAAATTTGACTTTAAGTTCTTACATGAAAGTTTCTCAAATAGGTCATAACAAGAATATAATAAGGTAAGGCTCGTCAAAAAATCAAATGCAATGAGCATGACGATGCATAATGTGGGATTCAGTAGCTACAGGTTGGTGACTCTCCCGACCAACTACAATCCAGATACGATGTGCATAAAGACTAACACTACTCTGTTAACATGAGTATTCTAACTGGCATACTATATGTTCATATTATAATCATACAGACAAATTCGTATCTCAATGCTCAACTCATGACATCAATCAAATGAAGAGCTATCAATTCGAAAATAAATAATGATTCATAACAAAGATTCAGTTTCAATAAATTATCATACTTAATCATAAATAAGGAATAAATAATAATATAAGAATTACCAAGAAGCACGATCAATTCCATATTAACAATTTAAGTATTTATACTAATCTTCTAGCATATGAAAAATTATCCACTTACCTGACTTAAAAGTAGAAATAACACGGAATCAGATACCGAAAGCAATTCTACTGATGTCCCGCATGTAGAATATCAGGATTATCTGAATGCAAAATGAAACACACTCCAAAACAACTAAAAAAAAATATACAATCTATTTAATACATTTAACTTAGGATCTAATTTATAGCCCTATATGTTTATGAACCAAATCGGTCCTTTTCCCAAAAAACTCAAACATCAAACGGTTTCTCGAAATCTAATTCAAAAGAAAACAAACAAAAAAACATGATAATTATTCACCAACTAACCTCAATTATTTGTCAAACCAATCCGAAAAACTAAAATTACAGCTAGTGCCAATTTGAAATTTTCTCAAATTTTTAGGAGTTTAAATTGTATTTTTTTCAAATTGGAGGACCAAACTAAAAATATCATAAATCTTTAACTATACTGAAATTTTACCCATAATAAATCCTCAACTCTGTCCACAATCTCGAATTATGCTCCAAGGACCAATCTGTATTTTTTCAAAGTTCAAGGACTAAATTATAAATATCTAAATTTGAGGGACCAAAATGAAATTTCATCATCTTCAACCTCAAGATCATACTGTCGAGATTTCCAGCAATGATATTTCACAATTTCAATATTCTCACACCCAATACATCAATTAAACCAATTAATCTCAAAATCGTTATTCCTAACAAAATCATCTAAAATTCAATCAATTAAATCATTATCCATAACAATTAATCCATAACATTTCAATAAATTCATCAATTATATCCAAAACCCTAATCTTTAACAAATTCAAAATCTTAACTAACAACTAGGCCTGTTCATGGTTCGGTTTGAACCACAAAAACCAACCGAACAGAGTAACTTAAATTTTTGAAAATTCAAACCGAATCGAACCGAATTCTGGTTCAAACCAAACCGGTTCGGTTCGGTTAAATTCAGTTTTTTGGCTGGAAAACGGGAAACCTAATCACCTGAATTTCTAAAATCCATAATGCCAAACATGAAAACTATACAATAGATTTCCTTCACGAAAGGATATTTTGCATCACATGATCCCTAGTAGCTCCATTTCAATTCTCAATATATAATAATAAACAAAAAAACCAAACCTAAGGAAATCCCAGCATAATTTTAAACGATTTCTCAACAACATGAACATAATAATAAAAAATTCAATCCTACAATGAAATTCTAGTTGCAGAAGAAAGTTCAACAAAATCAATCAGTAAAAAATCAGACAGATCTAACAACGCGATCAAAATGAAAAGGAGAAGGACGACGAATAGACTTTGTACTGAGAATTGAGCTCTTCTTTGAGCTCAGGGATTTCACCCTTCTTGGTCGTCGAGAAATACTTTGAATCGTGACCGCTCATGCCTGCCTACTTGTTTGGCTCTGCAAATTTACAAATTGTGAAAGACAGACGTGCGAGCGAGAGATAAAACAGAGACTAGAACGTGAAGTGAAGAGAGAAGCCAAGGAGATGGAGATGTGGGTTTTTGTTCGGCTAGAGAAGAGACAGATGCAGGGAGCAGAGATGCAGAGTGGATGAAAATTGAAAGGGAAAGGAAGAAGGGAAAACTAGTCTCTAGTCTGGGTGGCAGCTTTTCATGTAATGTTATTAGGGTTAGGTTAACTGTAGACTATAGTAATTATAGGTGGTGACTTGGTTCGGCTCAGTTTACCGGTTTCTGTTGTAAAACCGAAACCGAACCGGCAAGATTTTATGGTTTTAAAAATCGGTTTAATCGGTTTTCCATCTCGGTTCAGTTTTCTCGATTAATTTTTCATCGATTTTTTCGGTTTTCTCAGGTAATCGATTTTTTTGAATACCCCTACTAACAACAACCCTTATACATATTAAAGTATAAATCTTATCTTAACAACTTATTTCTTCTAATTCTCTTCCTTTCTCTCTCCCAGTTCTCTCTCTCTAATTTCAGATCTTTCTCTTTTTTTCTCTTTCTATTTATATTTATCAACTCATACACAATTACCTCAATACCCCTCATTCATGTATACTTAATATGTATCCCTTCCATAGCGTTGTTGCTTTTTCATATTAATTCTTTCTCTTTTATATTAAAATATTACAAAATACATGTATAAATTATATTAAATTTAAAAATATAATTGTGTTGTTATATATATATATATATATATATATATTGAGTTAAGTTTGACAATACTTTATTCATTTCTCATTAAGTCTAAAAAAATTCTTTCATTCAAGTCGGTTCAAATATATTCTTATCAATATCAATCGTATTCAAGTTAAATTACCATCCTTAACAGCAAACAAGGGTTGTTATTCGTCCGAGAAAAAAAAAACTTTTTGTAGAAATCTAGTTCAAAATTTTATTTGCTTATTTAATCATAGTTTTTCAATTAACCAAATTAGCATAGTAGTGTTTGTTTTTGCAGTTAGGCTGAGTTTATAAAAGTTTTTGAATGTTTTTTTTTAAATTAATTTTTTTAATATTTTAGGATATCAAAATATATTTTTTAAAAATAATATTATTTAAATATATTTTTAAACAAAAAAATATTTTAAAAATTAATTGCTATTATAATATAAAAAATTACGGTGTTCGGTGTTTTAGTTCCCATTTACATTGCAGTAAAAACATGAATTTTACTGATGTGCAACCGTAATACTAAACTTTGCTTTAGTTTTTGTTTGGTGTGTTGGTAAATATTAATTTTAAAATATATTTTGTTTGAAAATATATTAAAATAATATATTTTTTATTTTTTAAAATTTATTTTTAATATTAGTATATCAAAATAATTTAAAAACATTAAAAAATTAATTTTAAACTTAAAAAAATTTAAATTTTTTAGCAAATACATGGCTAGGCAAACAATTTCTTAGTGTTTGTTTATACTTGCGATGCACTGCAATCCAAATAGACGACCCATAGAAACTGTTAGACATATGCTTTGGAAATTTTTAAAAAAAATTTAGCTACAAATTAATATTTTAATTTATTAATATAAAAAATATTTTAATATATTAAAAAGAACACATTAAAAAATCAATATCTCCATTTCAGATTCTCAACCACAGGTGTGCATAGACACATCTTATCCAAAGATGACTCAAAACGGCAGGGAAGGGACGGTGTCCATGCTTTTACAAGCAGAAAATTAAATCTTATTAATCAATCACCGCTCTTCAATAGTTTAGTATTCATATAACTATTTATTAAGTATACAAGTTGCAATAAAAAATTAAAATGGACACATAAACCAACAAACTAGGAGGATGCAAACCCCATTAGGAAAAAAAGATACCGCAAATCCCAATTTTCTTGGCTCTATCTTTCAGGTTTAAACAAGAAAGAAGCAACACCTATCATGTTTCTGAAACTGGATTCTATGGCTTCTAAGCTTGTAAATCCAGCTTCTCAAGTGGGGCATCCAGTACCAAGAATGAGAAAGATGCTTAAAACTCATAGCAGGTCAGTCCCAGCTATAATTCATCCATGGACCAGGAGGAAAAAAATTGCTGATGGGGTTAGGCCAATTCACACCATCAAAGTTGCAGAACAAAGCCCTGGATTAGTTGATGATAACAAGGAGATCAATGAAAATGACAAAGATAACAGGGAAGTTGAACAGATTAAAGCAGACCTTTACCAGGCAGTCCAAGGTATGTCTGTCCCCCCTTGAATTTTCAGTCTCATGTTATTCTGCCATTAATTCCCTCAACAATGAGCTTGTTGAGCATTCTGCAATGAATACTGAAATGGGGTGGCATTAAAATGTGATCAAAGTAATTAATAGAGGGATTTTTGGAGTCCCATCTGCAAAGAAATCTGCGATTCTTGGTTTGGTGGAGCTATTAGAGTCTCAAAATCCAACACCAGATCCTACTCTAAATCTTGAGAAGGTAAGTCAATAAGCTTATATGTAAGTTGTGAATGTGCCGATGAAAACTTGGTAGTTAAAGTGTTGCTTCTATAATTGGAAAGGTGGGTGGTCGCTGGAAGCTTGTGTACAGTACAATCACTATACTGGGTTCTAAGAGAACAAAGCTAGGATTGAGAGATTTTATCACCTTGGGAGACTTTTTCCAGAACATTGATGTCGCTAAGGTATCAGATTCCTCTTGCGTATAGTAAGATTGATGAGTCCTATTCTTTTCAGCAAATACATAGTTTGTCAAAAGCAATTTATCTACTTCATTTTTTTGTTGGTCTTTGACTAAGTTTCCTCATTTACTGATGCAAAAATGGAGGGCAAAGCAGTTAATGTGATCAATTTCAATGTTAGAGGATTGAATTTGTTGAATGGACAGCTGACAATTGAGGCATCCTTCAAGATTGCGTCTAAATCAGTAAACACTTTACATTTTGGTCCCTTGTTCCTGCTTTTTCTTTGATTATGACTATCATAATTCATTGAAATTGCAAGTGATGACAGAGTACTAATCTTCATCTAATCTTTTTCAGAGAGTTGATATAAACTATGAAAGTTCTACTATCATCCCTGATCAGGTAAAGCTAAACCTATTGAGCAATGAAATATATGCTGCGTTTGCTAACATTTCGAAACTGCAGTCTGTGATTGTAGTTTTGCAACTGCAGACTATAGTTTTCTTGCAGAACATTTCATTTAGGACTGCAACACAAATTGATCCTGAATGTTTCAGTAACTTCAAAATTTCTTTGTTTTGTTGTGTGGAAAAACAATGACAGTTGATGAACCTGTTTCGAAAAAACTACGATCTTCTGCTTAGCATATTCAATCCGGATGGTTGGCTCGAGATCACGTATCCTTTTCGGCATTCTAATTCATTATTATGAATTTGGTTAGAGCATACTTACTTTAATATCATAGTTTGGTAATTGTGAAGAATGCACTTGATCCTTGATTTGGTTAACACAGATATGTTGATGATAACATGAGGATAGGGAGAGATGACAGTGGCAATATCTTCATACTAGAGAGATCCCAAGAATCTGAAACTTAAAGATCAATTTGCTGCTATGATCTGACAGCAAATTCATTATTTTAGTGATACAATCTTCAAGACTTATGCTGATTTCTTCAATTATTTCAGTTGAAAATTTTGACTCATTGCAAACAGAACACATGTAATACTTTACCATATTGGCAAAAGCCAAATTCATCGCTGTTAAGTTTTTGAAGCAAAACAATGTGTCTACAAAAATCTGTCCAGCTACATTATACATGCAGCAAGAATTGCTGATATATGCAGTTCTTCTTATCCCATGCATCTTCTTTTCAAGAATGAAATAGTCATATTGAAAGATAATTCATTTTTCTGTTTAGTTAGTGTTCCACGACTTTCTGCGTTTTACCCCAACCTTCTCTCTTAAACCTAGAAGGATAGATTTTTACGAACTAAAATATTGGAAACAAGGTTTTCGAACTTGAATTGTTAGGGATCTTCGCAATGGAAAATCCCTTCAAAAATAGAGGTATGCCGCTATCAATGGAGAGCACACGGTATTCTTTAGTAAAAGGCGAAAGAATAGTTCGCTCTGTGCTCACCACACGGCTCCGTGGTTTCTTCCATTAACGACATGCTTCATTTTATAGAAATGAGGGCTAGCTTTTGAATGTCTCTTTTCTCGATGTGGGACTCCAGCTTTATATTTTCTTGCCTTTGCTTTACAATATTCTGCCATCGTAATACCATCATTTTTTTCTTGATAATATTACCATTTTTTGTCGACTTCCATTGACTAGGGGACAGATATCATGTGCAATGAATTCCCTTTCATGTTTAAATATGAGTCGTAACAATTTTGAGATCCCATCTAAAGGAGTCCAATCCATCTCTTTAAACCCCAACACTAAACAAGTTGGACCAAAAACCATGACGCTCCGCAGCAAGGAAAACAACAAGCCCTATGGGATGAGGCTATAGTTTGTAACCTTGAGCCTCAAGCTATGACATTCTTTTACAGTTCTCCTCTCCTCTCGCCAAAAAAAAAAAAAAATCTCTTGCATTGGCTAATTTAGTCATAAAGAGTCTTTTGAACATTAAGTTCGTGTATAACTTCCATTCCAATATTAGCACGATGCTTGTAGAAGGGATTTCTTTATTTAGCAGATAAGCCAGCCAGCCAGCCAGCCTCCAGGTAAGCCAGGACAGAGGTAACACAGTAGCGAAAATCTTAGAATTCATCATTTTTTACAGACTAGAAACAATTAAAAAGGATCCTCCAACTTGTGTAAAGAATGGAGAATATCCTTTCGAAGATCGGTTCGAGATATTGATGGTGTATTTCTCCCATGAGTCCTGCTATGACTACCAGAATTTTTAGATTTTCTGTCGGTATTTATATTATCAATCAATCAGCATGAATTTTACTAACGGGCTCACGGACGACAATAGTCTACTGAAAAAACTCTCATTGGTGATTTGTGATTTATTAGAAAATCTGTCAGTAATAATTTTATTGATGGATTTATTGACGGCAAAAGGATGCAAAAAAAAAAAAAATTCATCAACTTCATTCTGTCAGTATTTCCATCGGTGATTTTTTTTGTCCATCAATGTTCCCCTAAGTGAATTTGACATATAACCATCAAACAAAACTGTCTCTAATTCTGTCGGTGAGTAAAATAGCGAAGGACCCCGTCAGTAATAATTTAAAAATATATATTTTTTAAAAAATTCTATTAAAAAGAAGTAGAAAATAATTAAAATAAAATAAAATAATATAAAAATCAAATATTTATTACAAATTTAAACATTTATAAGTTCAAATACAATTAATTTAGAATAGAGGCACTGGAAGAGGAGGAGGAGGTAGGTCTTCTCCAAGACCGTAGGGCCAATAAGAGGAAGAACATGTACCACTTATATGTGATCTCATCTCCATTATCAACTAGCGAAGTTCGGTCGTCTCAGCACTGAGTCGTTTATAATTATCATCAAGATGGGTTGTCCGAGCTTGAACTCGTTAGTCTAAAATCGCCTCAAACTCTGGAGTTTGAGTGCTTGAAATCGATTGCGAGAACCCAATAGTTGAAACACCGCGGGTTGTCTGCAAGTCCTCAGCCATAGTGTTAGAGAAATTGTACACTCGATTTCTATCGGGTCCACCAGACGATCTTGCCTCCAACCACATATTCAGATTGAGATCCAGATGGGTAAAAGGATCGTCTCTGTATCTCTCCTTCAATCGAGTGTTATATGTATCCTTAAAGAAAAAAGTTTGCAAATTTAAAATAATATTAACTTAAGAAGAAAATAATTGAAAACCAACATACCACAAAGTGTTGAGCTTGACTATCCATGAGTCGATGCACCCTTTATTGGTGGTCATCAATCTGCACGTGTGTTTCCACAAAAAGTTCCATCGGGCTTTGCTCGCCTCCAAGAATCGTAGCTTGGAAGAGAAAATTGTTGTTAGTTAAATATATTTATAAAAAAACAACAAATAAAAAAATAGATGTAATTAAAAAAGAATCTTACAATCCACTTCGCATGCGAAATGAATGGAATGGAGTCGATGGTGTGTGTGATAACAGAACAGTAAACATGATGGTCCTGGTTCTTCATATCAGAGTGTGATCGTCACAAGAAATGTTTGGACGTCACATGGTAGATATATTCTGCCCACACATCTTCTGAGATGTACGACGATATGAAATCATTCTAAATCGCTACGTCCTTCCCTCTTGGAAGCTCTCTTTTTTTTTGCATTTTTTTTGCTTTCTTTTGTGCCTTGTACAAAAAACCCATGCAACCTATATGTTACAAATGAATTATCTGTTAGTAAATGAAAAATAAAATTGAATAAAAGGGTAAAAAAACTTTATTTTGATTCTAATCTTACCTAGCTGCAATTTGATTCTCCCCAACCCTCCCTGTAATGGAGTTGCCAGCTCTATCCCATTCAATTTTTTCCTTGCAATTACAATTTGTAAAAGAAAATTTTCATTAATATTAATAAACTAACCAAATTAACATAAAAAAATATTTAAGTTAACACTAACCTTAAACCTTCTGAACCATGTATCAATCATAAGTTTCTATTCAGGATGTTTGGAAATCTGAATCTATTGAAATAATAAAATTTTCATAGTCATCAGAATCGCTGCTGGAAGATCTAGCAGTGATATTATCCATATAATGTGCTATTGACTTTCCTTTAGGCATGTACATAAATTAAAGGACTTAATTCGTCAATGTATCTATTGGTATTTTGCAGTCCATCGATATTTCCAATGATGTACAACAGTTTCTATTATCAAATTATATATGTATTTCTTATCTATCCATCCTACAAATACTTAAAATCACAGCACAATATTAAAATCATATGAAATTAATTTTTACTTTTCATTTAATAATAAATTAATGTTATTGTCATTACATTATAATTTATGGCATTACACATTCGTGTTATGCAAATTAATCAGAATTGTCTTCTTCTTCCTCTTCAATTTTGTCAACTCCATCGGAATCTTCTACGTTGATTCCATCGTTATCATCATCTTTATTAACTTGTGTATGTCTACTGGTTCTCAAAATATCATTGAACTCCTCAACGTCAAAATTAACCAAAGTATTCTCGATAACTTGAAAATTCAAATTTTCTTCTAAGTCATTAGACAGAGCAACTCGATATGGATCAACTAACTCATCAAATTGAAAGACATCATCTCTCACTGTTAATTCATTGTTGCCATCCTAAACAACCTAGATATGACCCTTGGGTTTTGTTTCTAGTACGAATAATCAATCAACTCTTGAACAATCTTTTCTAAAAAAAAGAGTGTATGTGTAATAAACTTGCTTGTATTGATTGACAAAAAAAAGACATCATCAACATTGCAGAGTCTAGTCTTTGTTTTAATTTCAACCAAACCATGATAAGAATCTACTCTAATTCCTTTGCCAGTGATATCATACCAATAACAATTGAATAAAAAGACTTCATTCTACTCGCTATGTTATTGCAATTCAATGACCTCTTTTAACTTCTTATAATAGTCAACTTCAAACTCATTAGAAGTCGATCTCTTAACACAAACCCAATTGTTGTATATCTTGCTATCCTGACTATACTATTCAGTATGAGACATATGTCCATTGATGAAATACCTTTTATAGCATTTCACATTTTTTTTCACGACCTAGACTTAGCAAATTTAAAGTAACACCAACATTCTCTTCCAATTGATAAACTTGATATAAGAATTAAATATCCATCACAATTAACGAGAAATATGTAATGAAATTAAGTATACTAAGAGATAAGAATAATTAAACATTCCTTACATGTGTTCTAAATCACGTGGAAAATTATTCATCTTATAATCAAAATATTTGGAATTCAGTCAGCTGTGGGTGTTAGGACAATAAAAATTGATGATATTGCCTACGAGGAATTCAACAATCTATTAGTTTATATTAGTATAAGAGATAAATTGTTCAAAAGTAACGGCTTGTTATATATATACTTACTGAATAAAAGGTCTTGGTTCATCACAATAAAGTAGCACATAATTATACATTTATCTGAATTTTATTTATGTCATATATCTTCTCCTCGTAGTATTTTTTGGTATGGGTCATCTAATATGAGAGAATATTGACAAGTTCTCACTCGAAGGTACTTCCTCATCGTCATCATGCCGTAGAACGCGATTGATTCTTGTTATCAAGTGAGGCTCAAAATAGTACAAGATAAATGTTAAGACCTCTTCAATAATATAAGCCCTGCATATCAAAGCCTTAACATGCACCTTGTTTTTTACTTTTCTCTTAAGGTTGAACAATTACATGCATGAAATTAAATGAATATTTTGAATTAAAAAAACAATAGATTTTTAACTACGATGCATGTGTAATCCCTAACCTCTCGAATGGATACATCCATCTATATTGAATGCTCCATTGAGTCAAAGAATGATGGAGGCAATATCATCTCAAGTTCACAAATTGTTTAGACGATATTCGTTTCAAATCTCTCCATGTGTTGTGTCTGTAACTTGTTGGAGTATATATCTCTAAAGAAGTTATTGATCTCCATGAGTGCATCTTATATCCCCGTCGGCAATAAATCCTGGTAATCTAGTGGAATGAGTATTTGCATAAACATGTGGTAGTCATAACTCTTCATTCTATACAATTTGCAATCATCCAAATTCACCAACCTTGACATATCCAAAGCATGTCCATCAGAAAAACACAGACTCTTAAGCTATTGGTAGACAAATAACTGTGCATTCTTATCTAAGGCAAAGTTAACTTTGGGTTTTATAACCCATGACCCATCATAAACCAACTCTATATTTTTACTTTGACAAACACATATATTCATTCTAGCCTTGATGTTGTCCTTTGTTTTCCCTTTCACGTCCATAAGTGTGTTGAAAATATTTTCAAACATGTTCTTTTCAATATGCATGAGATCAAGGTTATGGCGGAGAAAATTGGTTTTCAAATAAGGAAGCTCCCAGAAAATACTTCGTTTTATCCAATTATGGGTCAAACCAAAACCAAGAAACTTCTGCTTACTAAATTGAAAACCAAACACAATGTCATCATGCTCTGACATCAAGTCATACAATTCTTCACCCGATGGTAGTGGCGATACAACATCCCTTTCAACTCTACCAACAAATAAGTATTTTCTATTATTTCTACTCTTATGATCCGTTGGCAAGAACCATTAATGGCAATAAAAAAATAACGCTTTACTACTATTTGTTAACGTGAAGGCCTTGTTATTTTTCATACAATATAAATATGGTAGTTTTTCATACGTACTCTAACTAGAAACTATTCCGTATATAGGAAAATCATTGATAGTCCATATCAAAGTTACTTTCATCTGAAATATCTTGATTTTACAATTGAAAAAGTGTGTGCGGGCATGAAAATATTAATCAAGTAGGGTAATTTGGATCAATTATCATTTTAAAATTAAAATAATATCGTTTTAATTTATTATTTTTTAAAAAAAATCAATATTTTTTTACTAGATTAACCGAATTATAGATTAACCCAATTTTTTTACTGTGTTATACGGAATCAACTACCAAATGAGTTTTTTATTAAACTCAACTAAGACTAGATCCTGTATCAATCCATAGAGCTAGTCATGCCCTCCCACCAAATGGTATAAATAGCTATAAATGATAGGTAGATGGTTGTTCTATGGTAATGGGTCTATTGAGATATCAGAAATATGCACAAAAACATGTCTGTTCAGATAACATCTATTAGATTACGATGGATAAAATAAATAAAAAGTGCAAAAGTAAAACCTAAATGCGCAAGTTTATGCATGTTGCAATCCTGGCTTGTATTTTTGTTTATAACTACAACCTCTTGAAATAGGTCAAGATGACCATTTACAAATTTTCTTCTTAATTTGATTTAGGGATGATAATTTATTCTTATTTTGATTTGAACCAATCTAAATAAATAAAATTTTTTAGATAGTTATCATATGCGTGTATCACTATTTTATTTTATTTTAACTATAAATATTCCAAACTTGATAAATAAATAATGTATGGGGGTATCCATTACCATTAGCAAGTAGATGCAATCAATTTAAACTTGTTTTCAAAATTTTTATTTTTGTTTTAATTGTGGGCAAGCCTAATCAATTAAAAAGCCCAACTAAGAAAACAATAATGACTTTTGGGTCATGAGCTGTTATATTAAGAGCTAAAACCTATACAATTTTCAAGCCCATTTAATTGACTTTTTTTCAGTATAAAAAACCATTTGAAACAACATTGTAACACCCTCAAGAGAATTAAAAGAAGAAGATGATGATATTTTCTCTTGAATTTTTTGTTTTCCCTCAACTGAGGCTAAATTCTTCCATTGGTTGCTAGTGTGTTTTCTGATGAATTTGGATTTGTGTTAGTGCAGATGTTGATGGCGATACGGTGAAGAGAGTGGCCTTTTATATCATTTTCCCCTCTATTTTGGGTAACATTCGTTTTGGGATATTGTTTTGAGCCTCAAAGGTTTTTCGTGAACTTAAACCTTGTATCCAATGCTGACATGATGGCCACTTGGAAGAATGTCTTGTTTCATGGCGGTTCTGCTTTGGTTAGGAACTGGTGGAAACAATCTCGGTGTCTCGCATAAAGCTGCATGAAGAGAAACCATTTTACTTAAATCTTCTGTGCTGAACACGAGAGATGGTTTAGCTTCCTTGACTGATAAAACTTTCCTTAATTTTTCTCTGATTTTAGTTTCAACATGTGAATGTTTTAAAAGAAGCCAAAAGAACCAAGTGAGGGCTGAACATGTAGTGTCTCCAATGGCGAAAGCTAGACTAACAATATTATCCTTGATAACTTTGTGACTGATCGGTCTTTTCCCCATGAGTTCATGTCCGATCAAAGTACAATTTCAATCCACTGAAATCCTCATCATCTTTGTTTGTGTTTGTTTCTTTATTTAGGTCTTCGTTCATCGACATGCAAGGACGGATCCAGTAATTTTGGACGGATCCAGTAATTTTTTCTATCATGGGCTACAAAGCAAATTTATATAAATTATTTTTCAAGATCAATCATTAACTTTTATATATATAAATTTGTCAAGTTAACAATAAAGTTTCAATCCAAATATATAACATAAATATAAAAAATTAAAATTTTAAATAAAAAAAAATTATGTTATTGAAGTTGCACCTTTCGATATTTTATGGAATATAATTCATCTATGATTGAATCCGAATTGATATATTCAACAAGCTCTCGTTCAATGTAAATCATCATAGAATCTGCTAAAAACTCCTCTTCTATTTTATTACGAAACACAGTTTTAACATGTTTCATAGCTGAAAATGCACTCTGGGCAGTGGAAACAGGCAAAGTCAAAACAAGACGAATGAACCTGTCATTCAAATGATAGTGATGCGACTTATTTGTTTCGACTAATCCTCGACATAATTCAGAAATGATAGACATATTCTGAAAGCTCTCATGATGAATCACATCAATTTGATAATGCTCCAGTTAAGATCTCAAATAATACATATCTTGTTCATTGAAATCTTTAGGATAAAATTTCTTAGCAAGCTTGTAAATAATACATCCCTTGTAAATTTCTTACAGCTAAGAAATGAATGATGAATTAAAAAAAAAAAATCAAGCTAGAATGGGTTCACATTATTTTTTTATTTTATTTTTCGATCTCATTACTCGATGTTGATTTAAGAAAAAATAAGATTCTTGGTTTTTTTTGTTTTTCTATTTATAAGGTTACCATGATCTCATGATCTGACCCGTGTGTTTGGTAGGTTATCCTAGGTGGGCTTGCACTTTTTTTTTCTTTGAATTACTGTTATTTTCTTTTGTGTAATTGATTTTGTGAAAAAAAACTCATTCTTCAATATTTAATTTGTTGAGAGCCTTCATGGTTTTTTCATGTTTTGGTGCTTTCGATCAAATGACCCGGGAAAAGAGGTGACATCAATTTTTTTTACGAGTTATTTTTTTTCCTTCTCATGATTCGACAATGATTTTTTTTAATTGAGTTCATGATTTTCCTCGTTTTCCTTTCAGTTCAGATTATTTTGATCTTATAACTTGACATATGAGTTTAGTGAGTTGACCCAAGTGGGCAAGCTTTTTTAGCTTATAATTGCTATTTATTTATATGTTTGATTTTTTTTTTAAATGTCATCATTCAATATTTGATTAATTGAATATTAGGCTTCGAGTTTTTTTAAAAGTTTATTGTTTCTGGTCAAACGGCTTGAATTACAGGCTTAATAGATTAGCATGGATTGTCATTGTTTTTTCAATTATTTTTTTTATTTCTTCGATATTATTTTTTTTATTATTCAGCATTGGTTTTTCATCTCTAAAACATGAATACAAACCTGCACATTAACTTTGCTCAAAAAATATTTATTCAACCGGAACGCAGATTACATAACTAAGTTACTAAAAAGAGTTATACACAACTTATTCCATGTCGTCGAACAAACTAATCGATTGTTTTTCTCATTATCATTTTTGCCATAAATAAAATCACGCAATCAAATAGTTCCAAAAAAAATTGAAGTCTGTCCATTCCATATTCTTCCAATTTAATATATATATATATAAAATCATTTCTAAAAGGTAGAAGAAAGAAAAGGAGTTCTTTAAAAGAAAAAGAAGACCAGATCAAAGACGGTCGATGTTAGCCAAGAGCTTACATTAAATAAACTTTTTTATCATCTTGAGAAATCCTATTAAGTTGAATAATCTTTTTTTCCCTCCATGCTCTTGGTACGCTTATCCAGAGTAACGCAATCTATGGAAGACCCGTGAGTTGGATCGATTCAAGATTGTACATAGCACCTTGCTAGCATTAAAATATCCCATGTTATTTTAATTTTGCGTTCCTTATTTTGACCAGTCAACAATTAAAAAAAAAAAGGGAAAGCACTATCACCCTGCTGCCACCAACAACCAAATCACAATAAATAAATTATTCCTCCACCAACACTCAACTCCCCGTCTCCTTGTGGTTTCATCACAATAAATAAATGATTCTTTTAAATACACCTCTTCAACATGAAGACCATAGAATCTTTAGTTTGACCACCCTTGAACACAAACAGTATTCAAATTCCAGTCACGCAATCCCAGCATCTCTCGGCCTCCTCAATTAATACCCACAAATCCTTTATCGTCCCATGACAGACAGAAAGGACCAAAAAGAAACAGAATCGTGTTTGGTTCAAAAAACAGATACAAAGCAAATCTTTTAACACTTTTGGATTGGATAATTTTTCCATCGCTTCTATCCCGAGATGATACCTAAAGGGAGGGAATAACTTAATACTCTCGGCAATATTAAATTTAGATGCTGCTAATTAAGTCTTTTAAGAAGAAGGCGTGCGGGCAGGCAGATTCTACGGCAGAAAGAAACATTCAAGAAAACAACAGCAGTATAAAACAAACACCCAAAAAGATGGTCTAGAAAGGACTGGAAGATCAATTCAAAGTTCAAACAAAAGTATTAAATATGATTTCCATAGGGTTTATGAAAGCAAATTGACACTAACATAAAATTTCTCATACAATAACTATTAACATTAATGTTCCCAGGAAAAAAAAATAAACCCTTCAAATGTCGAGATGGAAAAAAAATAAAAATAGAAAAGCATCATCACAATCACTCTCCGACTACAAGCATCCTACTAAAAAAGACACAAGGTTGAACCATTGGTGATGATGTGAGGGAAGCAAAGAACTTGATTACCAAAGTGTCTGTCTGCCCACCACATCCGGAGGGAGGACCATTACAGTTTAAGCTTCACAAATGGCAGCGATATCAACATTGAATCACAGGCCTATTCGATACATAGAAGATCAGAATGTTCCCTTCTCCTTCAGTGACCCCCACCTCAATAAATTCTCCATATCAACCAGGACTTTGAGTTCATGACACCTTGACACGAAAAAAGCCAACTAAATAGGAAAAAGAACTCACCATCAAAGCACTTGTAGAACTTAGAAGCACTTCCTGTGGACAATGGATGGGCCAGACTCATCATACTCACCCTTGGAAATCCACATCTGATACAAACACAAAACCAAACATGTCAGCCTCAATCCAAATCACATGACACTCGTAAGAGGGACTGAGAAAAGTTACTGAAATAAGAAAATTCACCTGCTGGAAGGTGCTGAGGGAAGCAAGGATAGATCCTCCAATCCAGACACTGTACTTTCTCTCTGGTGGTGCAACCACCTTGATCTTCATGCTGCTTGGGGCAAGGGCGGTGATCTCCTTGCTCATTCGGTCAGCAATACCAGGGAACATAGTGGAACCACCACTGAGCACAATGTTACCATACAGATCCTTTCTAATATCCACATCACACTTCATGATTGAGTTGTATGTAGTCTCGTGGATGCCAGCAGCTTCCATTCCAATGAGAGAAGGCTGGAAGAGGACTTCTGGGCAACGGAATCTCTCAGCTCCGATGGTGATGACCTGACCATCAGGAAGCTCGTAGTTCTTCTCAACAGAGGAGCTGCTCTTGGCAGTCTCAAGCTCCTGCTCGTAGTCGAGGGCAACATACGCAAGTTTCTCCTTCATATCACGGACAATTTCCCGTTCAGCAGTGGTGGTGAACATGTAACCTCTCTCAGTCAGAATCTTCATCAAAGCATCGGTGAGGTCACGACCAGCAAGATCCAAACGAAGGATGGCGTGTGGAAGGGCATAACCTTCATAGATTGGCACAGTGTGACTCACACCATCACCAGAATCCAACACAATACCTGTTCAAGTGAGAATCCAATCAGTACGAAAATCATTTCCTAACTACAAAAATGCAAAATACAGAATTCAATAATGATGGATACGAACCAGTTGTACGACCACTGGCATACAGGGAAAGGACAGCCTGGATGGCAACATACATTGCAGGAACATTGAAGGTCTCAAACATAATTTGAGTCATCTTCTCTCTGTTAGCCTTAGGGTTGAGGGGAGCCTCAGTCAGGAGGACTGGGTGCTCTTCAGGAGCAACACGAAGCTCATTGTAGAAAGTGTGATGCCAAATCTTCTCCATATCATCCCAGTTGCTTACAATACCGTGCTCAATGGGGTATTTCAAGGTCAAGATACCTCTTTTAGATTGTGCTTCATCACCAACATAGGCATCCTTCTGCCCCATTCCAACCATGACACCAGTGTGTCTTGGTCTACCCACAATACTGGGAAACACTGCCCTGGGTGCATCATCACCTGCAAACCCAGCCTGCAAACAACACAACACAATAACTTATTAACACCACACCAAACAAATTAGGAGTAACAAAACACAGTCCTTCACAACTAGGAAAGCAATCAACCCACCTTCACCATTCCAGTTCCATTGTCACAGACAAGGGGTTGAATATCCTCGGCATCGGCCATTTTCTACAAATTCTGTACAAAAAAATAAAAAATAAAAAAGAGCAAAAGAAGCAACCATAAATACAGAAAAATCTTTCTAGATAATTTACAGAGCCATCTGTATAAAGAATAATCAACTACAACATATCCAATTTCTCCCCTGTTCACAAAATGAAATCTACCAGCCAATTAATCATTCCAAATCATTTACCATCCAAAGCTTCAAACAAATGCAAACAATAAAATTTACTCATCAAATTCCAATCAGCATTCACTACAATTTTACTCTTCTCGGAATTCAGCTATCTTATGAAAAAATAAGAATTTTAAGCTTAGAAAACAACCCAAATATCATTAAAAAAATAAATTCAAGACACTGCAGCTTAAACTGAATCTCAGGCAATCACCACACATCATTTCCAATTTCACACGATTCAAATTCCAATCAGCATGTTTACCATTTACTCACAGAATCCAGCCATCTTATGAAAAAAAATAAGAGTTTAAAGCTTAAAAACAACACAAATGTCATTGAAAATGAATCCAAGACACCACAGCTGAAGCTAAATCTCAATCAATCACCACATAAAATGTCCAATTTGCACACGATTTAAATTCTACGTTTCTTCAAGTTCATACGAGATAGCAATCAAAATCAAAATCTGAAAGGTCAAATCAACAGATCTAAAAACATCTCAGCAGATCTATACACAACAAAACCAGATCAAGCCATCAAATCAAACGATCCAAACAAAACCACCAAAAACCTCTAGATCTAACCTTCAACAACACAATACACCAAAATTTAACTTAGATCGGTAACACAAAACCGATAAAGCGAAGAAAAAATCCACGATTCAACCAATTTCAAATCAGAAAACGAGCCGTTCACCCGATCTACACAATTCAAAACAAATCGACACAAATACAGATCAGTCACTTACCTTTTGAAGTCGGAGACAGAGGAGATATCTAGAGACAGAGAGCGAAACAGACCAAGCCAAGTCTAGCGAAAGATGTGGCCTGCCTGACTTGCTAGCTGGTGGTTGCGCTCGAGAGAGAGGGTGAGACGAAAATGGAGGAGTGTAAGGGTTAGCTGAAGAGAAGAGAGGAGGTTTATATATATAGTGAGAGAGAAAGAGAGAAGGAATTTTTGAAATGCAAATGAAATTAAGACCAAATTTTTTAGAGAGAGGAATCATTTCCACCACGAGAAAAGATAGGGTGACCTGTCTGACAGCCTTTCCCTCTGTCTCTCTTATTTTCAGTGTTATAAAAACTAGTCCCTGTAATTGTTCAAAGTAGATAAAATAGACCTTATAATTTTAAAAACGGGTTAATTAGTTCTTTTCATTCATTTTATATTTGTTTTCTAATCTATTTATTTATTTTGTTATAATAAACATAAAATTTGGATAAATAAATAAGTATTATATAAATATTGATGAGAAGAATTCTTTTGGAATAACTTAAAATTAAATTAAGCATGATTGACAAAAGATTAATTAATTAAAAATTAGAGGGATTAGTTGATTTGTTTTGTAAGAATAGAGATACTAATTTGTAACTGATTCTGTTATTTTCTTATGACCTCCGTTTCATGTTCTGGACTTGGGACTCTTTCGGCTTTGCTGACTCGGTTTGTTCTTTTTGTTTAATTTCAGCCGTCGGATCTTGACTTGGACGGCTTTGGCGGTTGGGGATGGTTGGTTTGTTTTGAAGTGGTAGGGTCAAGTGGCGTCGGGTCGGTTGTGATTTGAACGGGAATTCTCTATCATGAATATGGTTTACTGTTTAGCTGAGATACCAGCTTCGGTACCCGCTATTTTTTTTTTATAAAAATTAATGTTTATGTGCTAAAAATAGATAAAAAAGACATAAATAAATTATTCTTAATCAACCCGAGTTAGTGTAGCAAATATATAACTATTGTAATCAAGGTCGAGCCAAACCAGGATATCTCACTAAACTCGCGGCACAAATCATGAGATTGAAATAACCCTATAAAAAATAAAAAGGATTATAAAGCTCTTCTTTGAAAAAAAATCATGTTAGTTTTTCAAATCCGTAATCCGAGTTATTAGACTTGAAACACTCAATTTAGAAAAATCATAAAGTTCAATTCTTAATCAATCAAGTATTGAATGATGAAATTGGAAAAAAAAAATTAATTATACAAAGGGATTCAAAAAATAGTGATAAAAAGAATGAGAATCAAAATTGAAAAGAAAAACTAATTTAGTAAAATGACCAAGAAAATTCAAAAGAATAAAGATCAAAATTGACATAAAAAATACAAACAATATTTTGATTGGATGGTGAAATTAAAAAAAAAATGATAACTTTTACAAAATAACCAACAAGAAAATTAGAAATCAAAATAATGAGGATTAAATTGAAAAATATAATATTTTCAATTTGAATTGAATGATGAAATTAAAAATAAATAAGACTTCTACAAAAGAATCAAGACAAAAAATTAACAATTAAAAGAGTAAGAAATAGAATTGAAATACCAACAAACACTAGAGCCAAGTTCTAATTTTTGGGGGAGGAGAGAGAAAAGAAGAGAGGAAAAAAGGCCTACCGGTTACAACTTGGGCCACCATTTGAGACACATGTTGTACCAATAAAAAAAGAACACATAAGCACTTACAACAACAGAAAGGGTATTTTTGAACATCGGGAGGCGCCACATGCGTTGCTCAAAGGTAGCGGGCGTCACCTGCGTGCCTCTAAATGCATCAAATGCTCTTATCCCTTTTTGTTTTTTATTTAGTTAAATATCAACTTACCCCTGATCTAACATGTTAATATTGAAAAAACTTTTGGAAAAAAATTGAAAAAATCCCTTGAGGCCAATTTTAATTTCCAATGGCATTTTGGTCGTTTTCATTGTACTTTTGATTTTTTATATATATCCAAACACAAAATTGTCTCTCATTTTACATGATAATAATGAAAAAAACTATTTTGAAAATACCAAATTATCACTTAATGCTACTATTGAAATGTTTACTTTTAAAGATTTTTAGTCTTTTCACCGTGCACCGTGCTTTTGAAATGAGAAGAGATATAATTTTCTCTAATCAATTTAAAAATGACTAATGCACCTCTTGAAAAGATTTTAATACCTCCAATAGCTAGTTATAGGTCTTTTGGTGGGGGAGACAAAAATATCATTACATTGTTCCAGTGAACAATGCCAATGAGTTTACAGCTAAAATAATTTCCAAATCAGTTTTAGCTGTTATTTATATATAGATATAAATAAAGCTTTATTAGATTGCATTTAAGAGCAAAGTAATTTTTCAATTGTGCTTTGATTTTTTTTTCTTGTAGTGTGTTTGGTAATATATATGAAGTGATTTTTAGTAGTATTTTTTTAGTCGAGAAGGAATTAAAAGTATTTTCAACCATATATAAAAAATTACCTAAAAAATATTAATTTATTACCTTTTTAGTTAAAGATTCTTTTAAAAAAGTCCAGTTGGTTTGAAAAATATTTTATATGTAAAGTATTTTTTTGATATTTTACATAAAAATAAATTTTATGATGTTTGGTTAATAATGATGAATGCATTTAATGATAAAGTTGTAATATATAAACTATAGAAAAAAAGAGAGGTTAAGATGAAAATAAGTTAAATAAATAAAGTTAACACATGAATTAAATGTATTTCCGAGTGCCCAATCTTATTTTAATATAATGAAGAAATTAGCATAGTTAAAAACAAGATAATTCTTGGCGCTATATTGTGGGCCATATAATTTTTTATTGAACATAAAAAAAATATTCAAATGTTGTTAATATATTTTCTAACAAAAAAAAACATG
>Ga0307511_10001793_pt1 | contig 22595 bp, 25 predicted proteins | sample 13_EM_MG_FD_200266 | JGI IMG/M metagenome (GOLD analysis project Ga0307511, IMG submission 200266) | Populus trichocarpa ectomycorrhiza microbial communities from riparian zone in the Pacific Northwest, United States - 13_EM | ecosystem: Host-associated > Plants > Roots > Unclassified | place... | reverse complement strand
AGGACCGATCTCTTCATAACATTCCCTAAAGTCATATCTGCAAGGGGGAATGGCTTCAAGGGACTCCAAGTTCCAAGTAGTTTTCTTTTTCTTATACATATATCCCCCCTCTTCTTCTATTCTTACCATATATTTTATATACAATTTATGATATAAATACATAAAATCCTAGAAAATCTAGGCCTCCAAACATAGAAAAATATAATGTAGAAATAAATGAAATTACGAGGAAATCAAGTCCTCCAGAGATATATAAATAAAATATACTAGATCAAGCCCTCTTCCGTAGCACTCGAGTATTCAATGTATTATTCAAATCACGAGCCGATTTTTTCTATTTATCCGTAGTGCTCCATAGTCCCGTATTTCTCAATAGTTCCGTATATATGAGATAATTATATTAAAATATTATTGTGGCCGTCAGATTGATGGGTGGGCCGGCCCAACCATCTATAGCGTCTCATTGATCCATGGGTCTATGGGTTAGAACATATATTCAAAGAAATGCAAGCTTGTGTTGTGGTGCTCGAGAGGCGCACTTGCCCTTTGATTCAGTAATCACCTGACACATCTCATATGACATAGCCCCGTGACATAGATCACGTGTCTTTACTCACGTGTCACCCCTCCTAGAGGGGCCCCCAGTAGCTCTTCCAGGCATGGGCCCATACATCGCGATACATTGAGGCAGGCAGGGCGCGGACGAGGCAAGCGACTTTACTTAACCCCTAATAATTTTACCCGAAGGCTGTATAGGAGCGGCTCTTTCAAATAAAAGCTACTCATGCTTGAACCAGGAGGTATTAGCCCTATTGTACTCCTCCTCTCCCGAGTTACTCAGGCGGAGGATTCCCTATCCCCCGAAAATTCTACCACCACCCCTCGACACCGCCGAAATTCTCGAACCCCTCCACGGAAAATTTTCTTCACCGGAAATGACGGAGACTGGCACTAACCACTCCACCAAACAGAAACGGCCTACATCGCGATCGCCCATCCTCAGTCCCTTTTGGGTTTACGCCCAGAGAGTGATGAGAGAACCTATTTAAAGTATTATGGACGTTGGCAGAAGTTCATCTGATGAGCCCGTCGGGGGGAGTTCGCGTGTGATAGGTTGACTAGATCTGGATCCGTGGCAAGCGAGCCTAGATACCTAGGAGATGGTGCCACTCCCTATGAAATGATTCTGTCTATAACTATATATCTCAAGCCCCTTATTGTCTTTAACTTTGGGATTGCTGCTTGTCAGCCTTTTCGCTCTCAGTACACAGTTCGCTATATATGTTGCTCTTGTTGCCCCTACTGTCTAAAATAATATCCCAAAGTACCATATGCCCCATCTGCTTCTGCATGTTTGAATTATTATTGGCAGTAGTTTTTGGACTTTTTAATGAGTTAGAAATCGACACCAAAAAAGAAAAATATAACATAAACAAATGCATGAATGAGTTCCCCTCAAGCTAAAATTTCCTAGCCTAAAAAACTCGTCGAAAGTTAAGGTTTACCGGCTGTATGTAAACGACAGGCCTAATTGCACGCATATCCGCAAATTTTATATAAATCATGTAAGTAAGACCGAAAAAAAAAAAAAAGACTAATAGCTAAGAAAGCTAATGAATGCAGTGCAGCACGAATTTGATATACTCGAGACCTATCGGATCCCTCCATTCGCTAAAAGACAAAATACTTCATATGTAAGATTGAACAGTTGTAACAAACAAATATATTTGAGGATAGTTAATAGGAAATAAAGTGAGTCCTGCTCTACCTTCAGCCCACTATGTTGCTTAATGTAAATGGAAGTTCTAGAATTCACTAGGAAAGGGTTTGTTAGCCCACGTCAACCGACCCATCGATAGAACTATTACCTCGGAATTATCAACCCTTCAAAGTATCCGCTTTGGTTGCTGGGTCCATTAGGCATATTTAATCGCGCCCGGAGGTTGTTGGCCTGTTCGGTTTGCCCGGTTTCTTCGTGGAGGGCGATCAGCCAACCGATTGTATCTTGTGTATATGGGTGGTTCACTCCCAGGGCCTTCTCTCCCCCAGCCAATGCGCGCCCAAACCACTCCAGGGCTGTTGTATACTGGCCTTGGTTGTAGAATACCGCCGCCATGCTATGGACCGTAGTGATAGTTTCTGGGTGGTCTGCTCCCAATCCCTTCTCCCTCCCAGCCAATGCTCGACCGTACCACTCCAGTGCTTTGTCATACTGACCTTGGTTGTAGAATGCCAATGCCATGTTGTGGACCGTAGTGAGAATTTCTGGGTGGTCTGCTCCCAATGTCGTCTCCGTCCTAGCCAATGCTCGTCTATACCACTCTAGCGCTTTGTCATACTGTCCTTGGTTGTTGAATACCAATGCCATATTACGGACCGTGGCGAGAGTGCTCGGGTGGTCCACTCCCAATGACTTCTCATACCCAGCCAATGCTCGACCATACCACTCCAGTGCTTTGTCATACTGACCTTGGTTGTAGAATGCCAATGCCATACAATGCACTGTAAGAAGCGTGTCCGGGTGGTCCACTCCCAATGTCTTCTCGCTCCCAGCCAATGCTTGCTCATACCATCCTAACGCCTTATTATGCTGTCCATGCCTCCTGTACACATCACCTAAACTTTTCGATCCATTCTGTACGTCAACGTCTTTTGACATGTGTTTTGTCGCCGCATCGATATGTGGCATGACTCGCTGCTCAAATATCCAGTCAACTGTACGCATTCTGTTCTCGTCAAAAATGTAAACTCCTGATCCAAGTAATTCGAACGCCTCCCTTGCTACTTCAAGTTCCTTTTGTGGGTCAGACTCCAGTCGAAGCTTAGCCCAGGAATGTACTAAAGGATGGATACTGAAGCTATCATCACTACCGCTTCGCTTTGCTAGCGAGTATGAGAATAATGTCCGAATTGATTCTTCCAGGTCTATAGCGATCAATACATTAGCAAGGTCATCAACACTATCCCGAATAAGTTCATACCATTGAAACAAACTCAGAAATATAGAAAGTAATAAAATATAATTAAAAAAATATAAAGGTGTACAAAAATATTAAAACAAGATTTTAATTTAAGATATTTAAAATGCTCATACCACGTGTTTTCGACTTCATTCCACGCCTTAGCAGCTCTTCACAGATGTCTTCATTATTAAGAAACCCGCAGATCAATAGTAGCTTCGCTGCCTCTGGGTTCTTGTCCTGGATTGCATTGAAAGATATTTCCCATGTAGCAAACACCGATCTATCCTGCTTTCCTCCTTTCCATCCTTTGCTGAGGAGATAACTCGCGTTGATTTGGTATTCCTTTAGATATCGACCTAGTGAGTACTGAGCCATATAAATGTATGCTCCAGCTTGATGCAAGGCAAGTGGCAGATATCCCAGCTCCTGTGCTATCGTGCTGGCAGTGGTTTGCTCTGGATTTGAATTGTTAGTTTATATAATGTCTAATGATGATTATGGGTACCTCATCATGTGATTTCTCCAAAAAATTGAAATGATAGATAACTTTAGGTTTGACTCACCGATTGGTACCAGATCATCGAACTTAGACATCCCGGATGCTGTAAGTAGCAGCTGTATGCCCTCCCTGGGCTGCATTTGCTGTACTTCAAATCCCCGTCGGCCTTGCTTTAGATCTCGCCGCCTGCTTGTAATGACCACTGTCCCATGATTGCCCGCCGGAAGATATTCCCCTATATCAACTAAGTCGGGATCATCAAGGTTATCAAACACAAGCAGCCAATTCGAATTTTCCGGGAATGCAAGCCATCGCTTAACAGCACCCACAACATATTGCGCCTCTGATGGTTGGGCGACTGCAAAGCATCCGTTGGAATCCAGTTTACCTGCCATACCCAATAGCCTGCCTATTTGCGCATAATCCTCTGAAATCTGTGCATGATGGTCGATAAGCCGCTGTATTATCTGAGTGAACCCGAGTATTGTAGTCTGGTCACTAGCAGCGTTGATCCAAAAGACTGACGAGTACTCTTTATAATGCTGATGGATATACTCTAACGCAAGCTGGGTTTTTCCCATGCCTCCGGTGCCATAGAGTACAATCATATTCCGAGTTTGTTTTCCTTCTTCTATCTCCTGTTCCAGATTCTCGAGTAGGTATTCTCTCCCCACAAACACAGAAGATCCACGGATATCAATGTTCGGAAGAAACGGAATTTCGAATGAGAGTTTCAGCGTTGAAACTGGTGATTTGGCTGGTATTGGAAGCACCTGAAATAGTCCATCGTTGAGGCTTGTTAATGATCGCAACAAGTCATCGAGCTTTGCTTTGTCCACAACTACCCAGCGGAGTCTGCGGTACATTGGTAATGATTGCTGTATTCTGTCCATTGCCTCGGTCATGGAGGAGATCTCTTCCGGAAGGCCTGGAAGAAGCTGTTGATTTCCCAACACGCGGGGATTTTCTAAAAGATGGAGGTCGTCTTCATGTATGGTAGGAATTACCAGTTGTGTATTTGTGTTCCGAAGTGGAGACTTGGAGCGGGACCTAAATGGAAGAGATACCGATAGCCGATTGCGCCATCGTGGCTTTGGTACTTCCGGTTCCAAATTTAGTGAGCTCTTATCCGTAACATTTGCTTTCTTCACAACAATCCCATATTTTGCCTGTAACTTATCAATACTCGCAAATGCTGCGACAATTCTTGCCAGAGTTGCTGTTGCATATCGGTACCGGTAGTCTTCAGGGTTGAGTCGCCCCTGTCTAACGTCACTTCCGAGCTCCCAAGCTTCCTCCCATCCCTTGAGCCGCAGGCCCTCGGTGCGTAGCTTGTGCAAGATGGAGTCATATGTGGTGCCAACATCGCTCATATCGTCGAAAATCGTGTAGCAGACCATAGTGGCCTTCGCTAACTGCGCCGCAAGGCCGACAACTCCGAGGGTAAGGCCAGCTGGCTCCATGATTGACTCTATCCAGACCTCAACGTTAGAATTAGAAGTGAAGGAGGAAGACCTGGTTCAAACCTTAATTGCGTGTACTGCGGTGTGGAATTTATTTGGTATTCGTAATAACCGTGATGGGAATTTACGGAGAACCTAGGTTTGGGTGGAGACGTTTGCAGGGCTGCGGCTGAAATAGTATGGGCCTCCGGTTTAGACTTCGTATTGGGCTAGGGGATGCTGAGACTGTATCATGTAGGTTGACAAGATGTGTTGTAAAATTATTTGCTTTTATGTACTCTTCCTGTAGCACAGCATGGTTGTGCCTAGGTACCGGTAAGTCTGGCACAACAGCCTCCGGTTGCGGCGTGCATTGCTTCATGCGAAGTCCCCTTCTTTGCTGAGCAAACCTCCAGGGTTTTTGGCTGGTTTTTGGTGATATGTACATATGTACATTGTAAGCGCACATATGTACCTCTTATTGGCCGTGAGCACTGTACGCTGCTTGCGGATCTACTTGGTCTCATTATCGGCTCAACTTCAGTGCCCTGCACAGCTCGAGGGTAATGACATGTGATATGTACAGTCGGGTTCCAAAGTAATCGGATAGCGCTAGTCTATATTTGTAGATTTTGGTATCGTTGTTCGGAGCGGTCGTGCCAACCAGACTATTGCAATATGTCGTGTCTGATCACTTTACAATTCGACTGCATACGCAGCGCTAGGTTAGCCTCGAACCCACGCTGGAGAGGTTGGGTCGCTGGGTCGCTCATGTCGTTGTGATGTCGCCTAGCTTTGTCAGTCAAGTTATGTTGTTTAAATCAAATTTGTCTTGGAAGCGAACCAAACGTTCAGAGACTGGGAGCGAGGCTACATAGCGCTAGGCTATGTAGAGGGGTTCTGGTTTCCATGGACGAATATCTACAGCACAGATTACTGGGCCGAGACTGCGCCTTACTGACTTCGTTGTGCTAGCAAGACTAATCGAAACAGGCTACCGTACTCCATATTCCTCCGCCCAGCAAAAGATATCCCGATCCCCTCCCTTTCTCACCTCCGCCTCCAAGCCGCCATTTCCTCCTATTGCGATGCCGTTACTTAAACGCCCACCACTCCCGGTATACCACTCCCCATGCTCTTAATACCTTCTTACTATACCTTGGGTTGGAATCATTTTTTCACAGGTACATTATGCGCAGGAATTTGTTCGCCTGTATCGACACGAATTGCGGGCAATCGTTAGCCTCCTTGGAAGTCTAAACCACATGTATCGGTGTTGATTACACGAGATCCCATCCAAAGGTCGGAGAAAACATACCATCCCCAGATTAAAAACAGTCTCTATTAACTGAAGCCTGTGCTGGGAAACTACCCTCCCCCGAGAATAGCCCCCAATCAGGCTCCCAATGCTGCCTCCGTCACTTAGCCTATACCCCGCACATCGATATGCCGAACTTCACTTCCCTTCCTCCTACGACACCTGGTTTACCAGCATGCAGGTACACCTCCTCACCTCCGCACCTCCTCCGCACCTCCTCACCTCCGCACCTCCTACACCCGCACCTCCCCTAACCGCATGTGCATTTCTGGAATCGTGATTTTCCCCCAAAGAGCCTAGGGGGATCGATAGTGGGGTTTAGCCGCAATTATTATGTTGTTGCTTGGGGCGGTGGCGGAGGTTGCAAGGGGTTTTGGAGGAGGTTGCGAGGGGTTTCGGGTGCAGTGCGGGAGATGGGTATGGCAGGCATGGGGGTGCATGTAAAGATGAATTTGAAGAAGGAGACAGAGACGGAGGTGGTGTTGGGGCTGGGCTCGATTTGCAACCCTATTCGCGCTGTTAATATAAGGTGCGAGGAGATCATCCCTACAGAGATTCTGCTTGCACCATATCATCAATCGTGCCAATGGAGTCAGGGAAACAAACTTGGACCAGCTACATGCAGTTTAATCGATATTCTGGTCAATTTGTCGATTTTGGGCGAGTTGAACAAAATATTTTTTCCACTCCAACAGCCTTTATACTAACCAATTTCCACAGCGGAATGGCGCCCAATGTACCGTATCCTTGATGCAAACACACGGTTGGTCACAAACGAGGGGTGGACACTGCGAATGCGAAATTATCAGCATGCGGAATGGTGGGAATATTGATATATTCAAAGATACGCAAGCTTGTGTTGTGATCGCCATAGACACGAGATTGCTCCCTAGATTTCTAAGACAACAAAAGACAAGTGCTTTGCCCTTTGATTCGGCTATCTCGTGACATTGCCCCCGTGACACACTCCCCACGTGCCATACCTCACGTGAGGGCTGACGCATTTCTTCCCTGAGGGAAATGAAGTACTGGCTGCAAGCCGGTGGAGAGATGTCTCCGAGAGGGGTGAACACGACAGCCCTCATCTGGCTGCTGCTGCGATACCATTAATATTAGGGGAGTAACGATAGCGTATGAGGGTGTTTGATTTGTATTTCTCAGTATCGATGTCCGAAATTCGAACGAGCTCGACTAGCATAACCGTGTGCCAACCAGACTACATAACCGTGATCCACTCTTGAGCACAATTGTAGAGTCCAGATCCAATCAAACCCCACACGCAATAGTATCTACACATTTCTGCAACTAGCCAAAGCTGACCAGAATGCGATACAGAAAAAAAAAAAATTCACTTGTAGACTTGAAATATCTGCCCTTCTGCACAACAATCCCCTCCCTCGAGATCGTCGAAGCAGACCATATCTAGCTGATTTAAATTTGAGAGTTCACCACTCTTCTCAACTACAATATGTAAAAAACAAAAAAACTCCTGAACTATGGAATGCGTTCTGGTATCGTCAACAACCAAGGTATCGGGGGTATTCACGACTATGATACTCGGAGGCGGTCCGGTCGAGCTCCTACATCTAGGGCTTTTGTATAGAAGGCAGTAAGCAAATGTCAGTCAGTGAAGAGATGATAGTCGAGTTCATTGTTATCTATTGGCAATAGTTTTTGAAAAGGTTTTCAGTGAGTTGGGGTAGGAGTTGATACCTAAAAATGAAAATTGATAGAAATATGGCATAAACAAGTGACTAATGTAAATGGGGGGCGGGGGACAGCATATTGATCCTTTAAAATACGTTACCCCCCCAGGCTTATGTTTCCTAGCCTACAAAATGTATACGTACCGGTAAACTCTTGACTTTCCCGGAGGGAATGTGTTTGTTGCAGGTTATGCATGACATCAATTTAAACGTCAACCTAATCATACACATATCGGCAAAATATTATAAAAGAAGACTGCGTAGAAAACCAATGACAGCGCGCTTATCCATAGGCTTCCTATATATCCCCCACCTGGAGACTTATATAACGTATCTCTCCATTGGCTAGAAGATTACAAGACAAAAACCACTTCATAAGATTGAAGACATTTGCAAAAAAATGTGTCAAGGTGTATTTTGAGGCGGAAATAACTGAGTATTGTTCTTCTTTCAGCCCTTGATATTTATTCTGCTAACTTGCTGGGTGCGGGTGGAGGTTCTAGGGTTCACTTTTGACAGATTTTGTTAGTACCGTGTTAACGTGGTTATCGATAGAACTGTTACTTACCCCTGGAATTATCCACCTCTCAAAGTATCTGGTTCAGTTTCTGGAGTCGTTGGGCACATGCAAAAGCGCCCGGAGGCTGTAGTCCTGTTCGGTTTGGCCAGTTGTTTCATGGAGGTTTATCAGGCAGTGGATTGTAATTTGTGTCAATAGATGGTTCACTCCTAATGCCGTCTCCTTCCCATCGAATGCACCCACATACCGCTCCAGCGCTTTGGCGTATTGTCTTTGGCTGATGAATACCACTGCAATATTATGGACCGTGGTGAGAGTGCAAGTGTGGTCCACGCCGAATGCGTTCTCAAACCCAGGCAATACCCGCCCATACCACTCTAACGCTTTATCATACTGTCATTGGTGGTCGAATACCACTGCCGTATTATGGGCCGTAGTGAGAGTGTAGGGGTGGTCCACTCCCACTGCATTCTTATACCAGCCAATGCTCGCCCATACCACTCCAGGGCTTTGTCGCATTGGCCTTGGCTATCAAATATCAATGCCATATTTTGGACTGTAGTGAGAGTACGCAAGTGGACCACTCCCAATGCCTTCTCCTGCCCAGCCAATGCTCGTTCAAACCATTCCAATGCTTTGTCATATTGCCCTTGGTTGTCAAATACCACTGCCATACTATGGACCGTAGTAAGAGTGTCCGGGTGGCCCACTCCCAATTCCTTCTCCCTGCCAGCCAATGCCCGACCATACCACTCTAGTGCTTTCTGTCCTTTGCAGTTGAATAATCAATGCAATTTGATTGACTGCGGTGAGAGTATGCGGGTAGTCCACTCCCAATGACTTCTCATACCCAGTCAATACTCGCCGATACCATTGCAATGCTGTGTTCTGCTGTTCATGCCTCCTGTACATATCACCTAAAGTACTCGATCCATTTTGTAAGTTCATGTTACTTACCCTTTTATACTCTGTCATGTGTTTTGTTACTGTGTTGATATGTGGCATTACCCGCTACTCAAATTTCCAGTCCTCCGTACCAATTTTTCCCTCATCAGGGATATAAATTCCCGATGAAACTATTTTGAACGCCTCCCTTACATTTCAAATTCCTTTTGTGACTCAGACCTTGGTCGAGACTTGGCCCAAGAATGTACTAAACTATCCCCCACTAAGCTCATACTATTAAAAAAATCATGGAATATTCAAAACAATAAAAATAAAAATCAGCACATACCATGTTGTTCCAACCTCATTCCACGCTTTAGAAGCTATTCTCAGATGTCCTCATTGTTAAGAAAGCCGCAGATTAAGAGTAGCATTGCTGCCTTCGGACTCTGTTGCTGGATTGCATTGAATGATATCTCCCACGTAGCAAACACCGATCTATCCTGCCTCCCCCCCTTTCATGCCTTGTTGAGAAGATAACTCGCATTTGTTTGGTATTCTTTTAGATATCGACCTAATGAATACTGAGCCGTATGAATATACGCTCCAGCTTGATCTAGGGCAAGTGGCACGTATCCTAATTCCTGTACTATAGTACTGGCAGTGGTTTGCTCTGGATAATGCTAGTTCAGATATTGTGTCATGTGACATAGCTGTAGATTTTAACTCACCACAAGATACCAGATCCTTAGACTTTGGCATTGCAGATGCTGCGAGTAGCAGCTCTATGCCCTCCGTGGGCTGCATTTGCTGCACTTCGAAACCCCTTCGACCTTGCTGTATACCACACCGCCTGCTTGTAATAATCACTGTCCCATGATTGCATGCCAGAATATATTCTCCTATATCGACTAAGTCTGGATCATCAAGGTTATCAAACACAAGCAGCCAATTCGTATTTTCCGGAATACAAGCCATCGCTTGACAGCATCCACAACATACTGTGCCTCTGTTGTTTGGGCGACCGCAAAGCATCCGTTGGAATCCAGTTTACCCGCCATACCCAACAGCCGACCTATATGTGTGTAACCATAATCTTTCGAGAACTGTGAGTGATGCTCAATAAGCTGCTGCATTATCCGAGTAAACCCGAGTATTGTAGTCTGGTTACTAGCGGCATTAATCCAAAAGACTGATGCGTGGTCTTTATAATGTTGATGGATATACTTTAATGCAAGTTGTATTTTTTCCATGCCTCCGGCGCCATGAAGTACAATATTCTAAGTAAGTTTTCCCCCTTCTACCTCCTGCTTCAAGTTCTTGAGAAGGTATTCTCTCCCCACAAAGCCAGAGGATCCACGGATATTTATATTTGGAAGAAATGGAATATCGAATGAGAGCTTCAGTGTCGAAACTTGTGATTTGGTTTGAATTATTGTTGATCTTGGAAGTACCTGAAATAGTCCATCGTTGAGGCTTGTTAATGTTCGCAACAAGTCATTGAGCTTTGCCTTGTCTGTAATTACCCAGCGGAGCTTTCGGTATATAGGTAATGATTGCTGTACTCTGTCCATTGCCTCGGTCATTGAGGAGATCTCTTCCGGAAGGCCTGGAAGAAGTTGTTGATTTCCCAACACCCGGGGGCTTTCTGAAAGTTGTAGGTCGTCTTCGTGTATAGTCGGAATTACTAGTTGCATATGTGCGTTTAAATTTCGAAGCGGAGACTGGGAGCTGGACCTAAATGGCAGAGATATCGGTAGCCGATTGTGCCATTGTGACTTCGTTTGTCCCGTTTCCAAAATTTGCGAGCTCTCATTCCTACTCTTATCCGTACTCCTATCCCTAATATTTGCTTTCTTCACGATAATCCCATATTTCGCTTGCAATTTGTCCACGCTTGCAAATGCCGCAACTATTCTTGCCAAAGTTGCTGTAGCGTATCGGTACCTGTAGTCTCTGGGGTCAAGTCGTCCCTGACTAACGTAGATGCCGCTTCGGAGCCCCCCATGTTTCCTCCCATCCCTTCAGTCGAAGGCCTTCCGTGCGTAGCTTGTGCAAGATGGAGTCGGATGTGGTGCCAATGCCGCTCATATCATCGAAAAGCTTGTAGCAGTCCATATCAGACTTAGCTAACTGCCTGTCAGGCCGACGACTCCGAGGGTTAAACCAGCTGGCTCCATGATGACTTATCTAGAAGTTAATATAAGAATCAATACTTACAATCAAAGGGGTAAGGCATGGTTCAAATTTGGAATACGCGTATTGTACTGAAAGTGCATGTTAAAGGATGAGGAATTTATTTGTTCTTTGTAATGTGCGATAGAAATTTATGGAGAACGGTAGATACTTGCACTAGGCTGCGGCGCAAAGTTATACCATACTTTTCCCTACTGCCGGCTTAGCCAGAATCAGAAAATGATTCCGAAGTCTGGTTGGCACGACCGCTCCTGTGGGGGTGGTTCCGGCAGATTTCACATTCCGCTTGGGGGAGTGCTGAAGACAGTATCATGCAGTAACATGAATTGATAAAGGACAGCACTGTATAAATTATTTGCATTTATTCCCGATCTTGAATTACATGCACAATACGCATCGCCCAATGCCAAGGTCAGTTCTTGTGCTGAGCGAGCCCCCATGTAACATTTGAAGTTAACTCAGCCTCACCGCAAACGATCTGGCCTTCTAGTCTTGTGGCACATTTTGATTGCCCCACTGAGAACGAAACTCGAAAGGTGTGTACTGACCGAGTATGTGGAGTTCGTCCTAGTAATGTCACGTGCGTGTATCCTCATCCTCTGGAAAGAAATCACTGGCTATAAACGTCTCTTAAACCAGTACCTACCGTAATGCCCCCGACCAATGAGCTCGGTCGCCAAGCTTAATAGATATCTACCGCGTATTTTCATTGCCAAGAGAAGGAGACGAGAACACATGTACCTATTTAGCCTGGGCTAAATAGTTTCCTCCATCCAGCAGAAGACAACTCGACCATGTCTCTCTTCCATTTCTCATCTCCTCCTCCGAGCCATGATTTCCTCCTATTGCGATAGTCGCTACCCAAACCCCCACCAACCCCGGTGCACTAGTTCGCACCCACACCTCTAGCCCGGAACCATTTCTTTCCTCAGCTACATCGTGTGCAGGAATTTGTTCCCCGGTACCGACACGGGGAGCGGGTATTCGTTAGCTTCATTGGAGAAAATATACAGCCGATTAGAGAGTCTATATTAAGTGAGCCCTGTGCTAGGAAACTACCCTCCTCCGAAAATGACCCCAATCAGGCTCTCAATGCCGCCTTCGCTACTGAGACTACCTATACCCTGCATACCCCGCACATCGATATGCCGAACCTCACTTCCATCCCTTCTACGACTTCGCTAAAGGCAGTACCTAGATCACCCGCACGCAGACATACCTCCACCTCCTCCCCCTCCCGACCCGCACGTCCCCCAGAATAGTGCTTTCCGCAATATCGCCCAGGGCAGCCGGCAGTGGGATTAAAATAAAACTAGTTGGGCTCGGGTTGGTCAAGGTGTTCCTTGGGGCGATGGAGGAGGTTGCGGGTGGTTTTGAGAGGAAGCGGAGGTGGTCATGGAGCGGTGCACGTTTGGATGGCTTTGGGGATGGAGGCGGGGGTGGAGGTTGTAAGGTGTGTGTTGGGGATGGGGTGGACGCCAAACAGTTACCCAGCCATTTGTGACAATTATGAGGTTATGAACCGAAGATTGTGAATATTGGTATATTCAGTGAGAGCTTGCTGTTTTAATCGCTATATGCTTCGTTGAACTGTTCTAGTCAAGATACATGAAGAAATCCGTTGCTTCTATGCTCCTCCCGATATTACTTTTCCCCACGGTCTTGCCACTGTAGTCTACTTTTGGGCTAGTCTCCATTTCCGACCTGGGTCGGGAAATCTTGTCACGTGAGCGAGGCTAGTTTCCTGCAGCCGGCCGTTACCACGAGTTGCGGAAGAGGTCATTAAATAGACTATGCCCCAAAGGAGCATAAATCGCAATACTACAGAGACCCTGCGCGCACCACGAGGTTATGGACAGAGAAATTATGGGTAGAAGAGAATATTCAAGAGCCATAGTAGCGATCATCTATATACTGAGTTGTCTACCGTGCTTGTGCTCTATATAGAGAGAAGTGAAGACGAGAAACCTGCTGCTTATATGCCCTCCGTAGTACATAACTTCCCTAATCAGTGAGTCCCAACTTTCTCCATTCAGATTCCCTTTATCCACGTGAGCGAGAGTACTTCCTAGACCGAAAAGGGGTTAGGAAACAAACCTTGAACCAACTATATATGTACAAACTTATCGATTTTCTGATCCATTTGTCAATTTTGTGTGGGTTGAATATACTAAGTTTTCCACTCTTACAGCCTCTTTAGACTGACTAATTTCAGCAGCCGAAAGCCACCTAATGTACCCTTGATATAAACATGCTGTTGGTTACGGATACAAGTACCACAAAGGAGGGGTGGATACTGTTTGTGAAGTAAGAATACGAGGTTATGAGTGGGAATATTAGTATGTGTATGCAGAGCTATATGTTTACAAGATGTTATCTTCATTAGGCAATCCCGTGACATACCTCCCGTGACATTACCCCCGTGACCTATCTCACGTGACATAGACTGTATTGAAGTGGCTCTTTCAAATAACAGCTACTCTTGATGAGCTGAGCCGAGACGTAATTACCCTATTGTACTAACAGGGCATTAGTTGCTCTATGAGAGCGGCTTGTGCCAACCAGACTGCATTACTTAGGCCGCTCTCCTCCCCCTAATTGGTCAGGAGGAGGATTCTCTGACTCCCGAAAATTCAACCGCCACCTGCTGGAGACCTCGAACTCCACCGCGGAAACATTGCTTCACCTGAAATTACTGGGACTGTGGCACTATCCACTCCATACAGAAACAGAAATCGCCTACATCGCCCTTTCTCTGTGCCTTTGAGTTTGCAGTCGGAGCCTCTATTCCTCACATCGCCTCCAAGCCACTATTTCCTTCTATAGCTATAGGCGCTAGCTTATTCCCCCAGAAGATCCACGAAGTTTAATATTCGGAAGGGATGGAACTTCAAATGAGCGTTTCAGTGTCAGAGCTTGTAATCTGGCTTGAAGTATCACTGACCTTGCCGATGCTGGAAGCACCTGAAACAGTCCATCGTTGAGGCTTGTTAACATCCGCAGCATGTCGTCGAGCTTTGATTTATCTGCGACTACCCAGCGGAGTTTCCGGTATATAGGTAATGATTGTTGTACTCTGTTCATTGCCTCGCTCATGGCGGAGATCTCCTCCGGAAGGCCTGGAAGAAGTCGTTGATTTCCCAACACTCGGGGGTTTTCTAAGAGATGAAGGTCATTTTCGTGTATGGTAGAAATGACCGGTTGTGAATTTGCGTTTCGAAGCGGAGACTTGGACCGGGACCTAAATGGAAGAGATATCGATAGCCGATTGTGCCATCGTGGCTTCGGTTCCTCCGGTTCCAAAATTGGCGAGCTCTTGTCCGTAACTTCTGCCTTCTTTAAAACAATTCCATATTTTGCCTGCAACTTGTCAACGCTTGCAAATGCCGCAACTACTCTTGCCAAAGTTGCTGAAGCGTATCGGTACCGGTAGTCTCCAGGGTCAAGCTGCCAGTTGTTTCCGAGTCCCCAAGACTCCTCCCACCTCTTCAACCGAAGGCCTTCGGTGCGCAGGTTATGCAAGATGGAGTCGCATGTGGTGCCAACTTCGCTCATATCATCGAAAACCTGGTAGCAGTCTATAGCGGCCCTAGCCAACTGCCCCGTCAGGCCGACAACTCCGATAGCGAGGCCAGCTGCCTCCATGATGGTCTTTGCAGTATTCAATGTTAGAATAAAATAAATGCGGAGTAAGATATGATTCAAACCTTGAATGCACGTATTGTACTGATAGTCTAAGTTAAAGGGTGGGGAATTTATTTGGTATTCGCAATAAGTTCAATGATAGAATTCACGGAGCACCTGCGGAAGGTGGGGCAAAGGCATGCAGCTGAATGTTATCCTAGGGGTACAGTACCTAGGTACGATAAATTATTGTGGTGCATGCAGCTTACAGGTCAAGAATGCTGGCCTCTACCAAGTACCTTACTAGTTCGGCTTGGGCATCATGTATCGGAAGGGGACAGGTGCTGTACATATTATTTGCATCTATGTACAGTATACTTCTTGAATTCGAGCATATCAAGGCAGTAATTCGGAAGGTGACCTTTGCTAAGCAAGCCTCTTCCGTTCTTAATCTCGTGCCCAGCCCTACTTAGGACGTTTTGATGCGCCACTTGGCTTTTGGGTTGGCTTCGTAGACAGCGAAACTCGAAAGGTATGGCCATAGAGCACTACCTAAGTTCAGTTTACACCCGAACGTACTAGCCTAACTAAGTGTAATATATTGACACACCTAAATGAATTTCCTGTAAGCTCCAAAGCTCAAGGGTATTGAGACTGAAGTTGAGAGTATCGCACATGCCTATGTATTGACACCCTCATTAGAAGTAGGGGATAATTATGAGGAAGGCCTCAAGGCCATACGAGAGGTTATTGCCTCCGACCAGTACCTACTATCCCGTGATAGTGCAGGACGGCATGGTGTTGATATCCTTGAGGCCTATATTCAAAACTACCCCTGATACTGCATTCCCTATCCTATTCCGCATGCATCGAGCAGGTTGTTGAGATACTGGCTCATATTGCTTTTCGGAGGCTATTTTGGATGGCATTTGTGATCTCGAGGCAATAGATTCACTGCCTCCAATGAGTGTCACATTTGGAGATGTCCCCCAATCCCGTTATTGACTACCGCTATTATATTATAAATTACGTGAAACTTGCGACTTCCAGAACAGATCAATACTCCATCGGGAATGATGCTGCTTTCGCCGATATGTTTTCTTTTTCCTGTTCTAGTTGCCAACCTCTCCAACCAGAATATAACTTCTTTACCAGCCTACCGCATCAACTCCGCAACCAGACTAATCAACTCCCCTACCTAGCTCCCGATCTTCCTCCACCCACCAGAAGACACTGCGGTCATGCCTGCCTTCCGTTCCTTACCCCGCCTCCAAGCTGTCGTTTCCTCCGATAGCTATCAGCGCTAACTCAAACGTCCACCACTCCCGGTATATCACTCCTCATGCTCTCAATACCATCCTCTTGGGCTTGGAGTCATTTTTTCTCAGATATATGATGTGCAGGCATTGATCTGCCTATATCGGCATGGAGCACGGGCACTCGTTTGCCTCCTTGGAGAAAACTATCAAGTCCAAACCGCGTATCAGTGTTGATAACCAGAGATGCTATCCAAATGTGGGAGAAAATATACAACCCCAGGTTCAAAAGAGTGCCCATTCACTGAGTCCCATTCTGGGAAACTGCCTTGCTCTGCGAATAGCCTCAATTAGGCCCCCAATGCCGTCTCACATCGATACTGTATGCCGAGCATTCTGCCTACCTCGCTAAAGACCTACCCCATTCGTCAGCACGCAGGCGCCTTCCCCAACCGCATCTACATTTTAATTTTCTCTAAATATCACAGCGCAGGGCATGGGGGAGTCGGTGGTGGGGGTTTAGTTGCAGCTAGCTCGGCACGGGTTGGTGAAGAAGTGGCGGGGGGGAGGTCACAGGGGGTTTTGGGAGACATGTGGGAGATGGGTAGGTGGGGAGGGGCTGGATGCTTGGATGAGTTTGGGGGGAAAGGGAAGGAGATTGAAAGGTGTGTGTCGGGGATGGGGAGACGTCAAACATCAGCCATGCCATTACCACGAGGTGCGGAAGAGACCATCCAAGCCCAAACGGAGCTATAAATTGCAATACTACAGAGGTTCCGTCTGTACCATATTATACATCATGCAAAAAGGGCCAGGGGAACAGAGCTTGAACCACTATATGCTGACCTATCGATCGTCCGATCCATTATCGATTTTAGGTGAGCTGTCCACTCCAACACCTTAATACTGACAACTTCAATAGCCGAATACCGCCCAATATGCCTTGGATGCAAACACACTTTATGGATGTGGCGGGCAAGTGGGAAGGGTAAGCGATTTACTCACCTTTTAGTGTTTATCAGGAAAGCTGTACAGCAGCAGCCATTTCAAAAAACAGCTACTCCTGATTACCTAGGAGGTATACCCCCATTGTACGAAAAGAGTATTGGGCCATCCTCCTCTTCCTGGTTACTCAGGCGGAAGATTCCCTTGCCCTCGAAAATTCTACCAGCAGTCCCTGGGGAGCGCAAACTCCACCACGGAAACATTGCATTACCTAAACTTGCTGGGACTGTGGTACTCCCACGGATGGGTGAAGATGGAGAAGGGGCATATGGGGTACTTTGGAAATACTATCTAGGGAACTGTATATTGGGAGCGAGAAATTTGGGCAGCAAGTCATGTCAGTGAAGTGAAGGTCGGATTCGTTGGGATGCTTGAGATCTTTCGTCAATTGGAAGTCGAGTTGTACAATCACCTAAAAAAGAAAATCAATAACAATATTAAATGAACAAATGAACAAATCTATGAGGAGCGTGAGGGACCATACACATCTCCTGCCTACTGTTGCTATACCACTTCAATGCATCCGCCCCCCCAGCTTATGCTTATGATTTCCTAGCCACATTACCCCCGGAAGTTAGGACGAACTCCGTAAGTATACACTACGCTTACCATTAGTTTAAATGTCAACCCTGATTGTACTACACTATATCCACGAAAATGTTAGAAATCATATAAGTACGTTGCTGCTCTTGCCTGTCTGGGAATATGGATGGATGGCGACTGACAAGGGTTATTTAGGATGAACAGGTAATGTAGGAATGGATGGATAAGCGGGTTCAGGTATATAAGATGGAGGATTTCTTTACCATTTCATGTATTCCTCGGTTGGCTGGCCTCTACGGGAATTTGCTCAATGTATGTATGCATGCCAGATGAGGTAGACTCGCCACAAGATATACAGATGGGAAGGGGTTTAAACGAGCATTGCTTATCTTCGTAAAAGAATATAGGATTCAAATAAGCCACCGTCATCCACGACATCCCCAAACTCAAAGTCTAATTGAACAAGTGAATGGGGTTTTTAAAACAAAAAGCTTATGTGCCTGGATGACTGAGACAGCCTTTAATTAATTTGGTCGAGGATTGTAGGCTATTATTATGGTTATGAATTCTTAGGTAGGTCCTAATTGAAGCCTATTTTGCAAGTATTTATTAATTTATATATTTTGGTTCATTCCACAAATGGGATTTACTCCCTGGGAAAATTGTATATAGACGAAAGGTTTAGGGCCTACCGGCTATTACCCAAAGCACAGTGACTAGCTGCTATACTTTGTTGATGCGGGTGGGGAAAATGTATCCCTTCCACGAAATGGCAAATATTGGAAGAGGATAAACTGTTTATATGTATGAAGAAACCCCCTCCCCTCTCCATCACCATCAAATTCAACAACCAACAATCCAATTTCTTCTATTCGACACACGAGACCGGTAGATAGGACACCATCCGTATCCAACAAATAAATACTGCTAAAGCTCGGCAAAATATGGTGAAGCGATATTCACAACACCAGGTTGAGGCTTTTTGCACATATGTGACATAGTGAGCTTACATTATGCCTCGACAAGATTGACATGGTACAGATGTATAGTTTGGTTTTGCGAAAACCTCACTCTGATCGCCACGTTCTATTAACTACCTATAGCTTAGTCGATTGGCATTATCCCACTCGTGAACTACATCGAATTCCACGCTCACTCGATTCTTGTAATATTGAGATCCTAAAAGGCTTTAAAATTCACAACTCTAATTCCGAATGGCCAGATATTATTACGCTCTGAGAAGCTTTTCGCTGTACTGCTCTCAGTTTGCGCCTGGAGGTCCGTTCGAGTTTCGCCGGTCTATATTTACCTAAACTACTTAACCCTATGACAGGATTCCAGTAAATGAAAAAGGCAAATGCCAAAGCTGGCAATGCAGCTTTGTTAAAGCTAATTTGCGTTGCCGTAGCTCCTGCTCCATCACATAGTTGCCTCAATACTACCAAGGGTCGAGAGGAGACAGATCGTAGGACACAGATCGTGGGGACATAGATCTATGTGACGATTTGGAAGCGGAACCAGACAATTATCTATATATTTAGTACAACAACTCAAGCCCGTCAAGGTTAATGTATTATATATGTATGTATTTGCACTATAATTATTGCTTCTAAAAGTCCTACATTTGGTAATCATGTACCTAGTGGGGCCGGTGCTGATGCGGCCTGCTGAAGAGTTTAATTGTACATTCCCAGGCAGGTCAGGACATTGCTAAAAATATAAAAAAAGAAAATTAATTACAGCGCGCATATCCACAGGCTTCTTCTATATCCCCAACGTAGAGACCTATATAACTTATCCCTGCATTAGAGAGGAGATTAGGAGACAAAAACAGCTTCAAAATGAATACTTGAATTCTGGTGAAAACTATTAATAATGTGGCAAAATATATCATGAGCAGAGTGAAGCAGAAATAACCAAGTTGTGTTCTCCTTTCCACCTTCTATAATATTGTTTTGCTGGGTGCGGATGGAAGTTATAGGACTCACTCCTAACAGGTTTTATTAACACCACGTCAACCTACTGTATCGATAGAACTATTACCTCTAAAATATTCAAATGACACCCTTCAAAGCATGGCACTAGTTGCAGGGATCATTTAGCATATGCAAGCACGTCCGGAGGGTGTTGGGATGTTCGGTTTGGCCAGTTTACTCATGAAGTCGAATCAGGCAACGGATTGTACCTTGCGTCAATGGGTGGTCCACTCCCAATGCCTTCTCATACCCAGCCAAGGCTCGTCCATACCAGTCCCGTGCTTTGGCGGACTGTCCTTGGTTGTGGAATACCAATGCCATATTATGGACCGTAGTGAGAGTACTCGGGTGGTCCACTCCCAATGCCTTCTCCTTCCCAGCCAGTGCTCGTTCATACCACACCAGTGCTTTGGCGTACTGCCTTTGGTTGTAGAATAAAAATGCCATACAATGGACCGTAGAGAGAGTGTCCGGGTGGTCTACCCCCAATACCTTCTCCTTTCCAGCCAGCGCTCGCCCATACCACTCCAACGCCTTGCTATATTGTCCTTGGCTGCTGAATACCGCCACATTATGGACGGTAGTGAGAGTGTCCGGGTGGTCAACCCCCAATGCCTTCTCCTCCCCAGCCAATACTCGGCAGTACCACTCCAGCGCTTTGTCATACTGACCTTGGTTGTTGAATACCAATGCCATTTCATGCACCGTAGAAAGAGTGTGTGGGTGGTGCATTCCCAATGCCTTCTCCTTGCCAGCCAATGCACGCCCATACCACTCCAGCGCTTTGTCATACTGACCTTGGTTGCTGAATACTGCTGCCATATTATGGACCGTAGTAAGAGTGTCCGGGTGGTCCACCCCCAGTGCCTTCTCAGACCCAGACAGTACACGGCCATACCACTCCAGCGCTTTTTCATACTTCCCTTGGTTGTCCAATACCAATGCCATTTCATGGACAGTAGACAGAGTGTCCGGGTGGTCCACTCCCAATGCCTTCTCCCTTCCAGTCAATGATCGTCTATACCACTCCAGCGCTTTGTCATACTGTCCTTGGCTGTTGAAAACCTCTGCCACACAATGGACCGTATTGAGAGTGCCCGGATGGTCCACTCCCAATGCCTTCTCCCTTCCAGCCAATGATCGCATATACCACTCCAGCGCTTTGTCATACTGTCCTTGGTTGCCGAATACTGATGCCATTTCATGGACTGTAGCGAGAGTGCTCGGGTGGTTTACTCCTAATTCCTTTTCATACGCAGTCAATGCCCGCCCATACCATTCCGACGCCTCATTATACCGCCCATGCCTCATGTACACATCACCCAAACCACGCGATCCATCCTGTATGTTACCTAATTCTATGTACCTAGCGATGTGTTTTGCTACTGCGTCGATATGTGGCATAGCTCGCTGCTTCGCTTTGCTAGCGAGTATGAAAATAATATCCTAATTGAATCTTCCAGGTCTATATCACCAATCTATTAGCGAAGTGAAAACTACGCCCAATAAGCTCGTAACAGTTCAAAAATATTAGGGGGTATCAAAAGTATCAACACATTAAGCCTATTAAGAATTGAGAGAAAATTGAAAAAAAAGCACACACCATGAATTTCCACTCTCATCCCACGCTTTAGCACCTCTTCCCAGATATCCTCATTGTTAAGAAACCCACAGATCAATAGTAGCTTTGCTGCATTCGGATTCTTTTCCTGGATTTCATTGAATGATATCTCCCATGTGGCAAACACCGATCTGTCGTGCTTTCCCCCCTTCCATCCTTTGCTGAGAAGATAACTTGCATTGCTTTGGTATGCTTCTCGATATCGACCCAATGAATACTGAGCCATATGAATGTATGTGCCAGCTTGATCCAAGGCAAGTGGTAGGTATCCCAACTCCTCTGCTATAGTGCTGGCAGCTGCTTGCTCTGGATATCGTGTTAGGATACATACTTAGTTCTAGGCAGGTTTAACTTACCGCTAGGTACCAAATCTTCGAACTTAGGCATCCCACAAGCTGTAAGTAGCATCTGTATGGCCTCCGAAGGCTCCATTTGCTGTACTTCAAACCCCCTTCGACCCTGCTGTAGATCACGCCGCCTGCTTGTAATGATCACTGTCCCATGGCTGCATACTGGAAGATATTCCTCTATATCAAGTATGTCTGGATTATCAAGGTTATCAAACGCAAGAAGCCAATTCGTATTTCCCGGCAATGCAAACCACCGCTTAACAGCGCCCACAACATATTGTGCTTCTGATGGTTGGGCGACTGAAAAGCATCCGTTGGAATCCAGCTTACCGGACATACCCAAAAGCCGACCAATATGTGAATAATCACCTGAGACCTGTGCATGATGCTCGATAAGCCGCTGCATTATCTGAGCGAATCCGAGTATTGTACTCTGAGCACTGGCAGCATTGATCCAAAAGACCGATGAGTGATCCTTATGATGTTGATGGATATATTCTAATACGAGCTGTGTTTTCCCCATGCCTCCGGTGCCATAGAGTACAACAATATTCTGAGTATGATTCCCTTCTTCTACCTCCTGCTTCAAGTTCTCAAGTAGGTATTCCCTCCCCACAAACTCGGAAGATTTTCGGATACTCGGAAGAAACGGAATATCGAATGAGAGTTTCAGCGTCGAAACCTGTGACTG
>Ga0307511_10001792_pt1 | contig 22600 bp, 19 predicted proteins | sample 13_EM_MG_FD_200266 | JGI IMG/M metagenome (GOLD analysis project Ga0307511, IMG submission 200266) | Populus trichocarpa ectomycorrhiza microbial communities from riparian zone in the Pacific Northwest, United States - 13_EM | ecosystem: Host-associated > Plants > Roots > Unclassified | place... | reverse complement strand
TCTATACGCCAAAGTTACCCTGAATCTTTTATACTCCCTCATCATAATTGCACTTGGTTACCCTAAGTCTAGATCTATCCCTCTACGAGGATACAAGTAGCCTGTGCAAACCAGACTACATCTTTATTATAAAGGCACTTTTAAAAAGTAATGGATCGACTAAGGGTGGATATTTCTTTGACTGGTTGACTGGTTTGAACTAGAGGGCCTTGGAATATATACGCATATACACACACAATTATTACATCAAAATATCCATCCCTAATAAAGAAAGGGGTGTTATCTATTCTATACCCTACCCTACACATGGCCATGGTGCACATTCTTAGGCAACAACAACAACAACAACTTCCCCCCGCGATATTTCGCCCAACAATATCCTCTATACAATAAAGCAGGCTCATGGTTTAGCTGGATGCTACGACGACTGGGGGTGGTAGGTAAATATACCTCTACGAGGGGTTGTGTAGCCAGACTAGTAAAACAACTAGGAACTATATATGTATCGGCCAACAATCCTGATTCCTGACAGCCAACCCCCGCGGTTTTTTACAATTAGCCCTTGATTTTACGGAAAAAACTTTCCTGGTTTCTTGGAGAACACCAGAAGTTTGTGAATCATGGTTATGATTTTTTGGTTAAAATCAACAAATGAAATTCATAAAATGAAATATTAAAAGTCTTTCCCCGGAATCACCATTTCTGAGCCTTTACATTAAGGCAATACCGGAACTAGATTTGCTAGTACTCTCCTACACAATGGTTTGCAGCACAAAAGGAGAAAACTGTACAAGGAAACCTTACGCAAAACAGGTCTAATAAATGCGAAAGAAAAGGGTGAACAGAGCAAACCAAGAGTTGGTTGCCACCTTAGGGTACTGGTGAAGCCCGAAAGCACCCTTCCCTCCCCCCCGAATTAGAGGTCTACTGGGGAACCCTACAACTGGGGCCGAAGAACCAAACACCACAACGCCCACAAGAAACCCGACGAAGATCAGGTGGCATGGGCCCAGAATTGATGAGAATGAGGATGATGAAGTGGATGGGGAAAACGATGAACGGAGGGGAGCCTGGAGAAGCTCCGATGGCAGAAGCCGAGCGTTGGTGAGGGCGGGGATGGGGGTGGTGAGATAGATGCCGAGAAGAACGAACAACTCAAAATCTGTCTGAAGAATAACACTACTGGATACTCCTGTGAACAAGAAACGTTGCTTATACACTGTGGTTTCTTGTTCATAAGATTATTCTGTATGTTCCACTCGAGCTGCAGCTTTTTATCTCTAAACTCTACCCCCAAAAGAATCAGCAAGGCAAGCAAGACGTATCATATGGCGTCCATGTATACAGAAGCAACCAAAACTCTACGCAGCGGTGAGCTTTACGAGGGTTGGTGGAGGAACGAGGATGGAGAAAGCTGGGAAAGGTAGGTTAGAGGATTGTCCCCACTCTACCGCGACCCTATGATACCACGCTACGTTTCATATACCCAAATGCGAATCCCACAATGTTGAGCAAGTCGGGTGGTCCCGGCAAACGTGCGGTGGAGGAGGTTGGAGATGTGTAGGCAGACAGAAGCTTAAAGGTAAGGGTTCGACCGCTCAAAGGGGTATGCGTTGGAATAATGCTTACAGGCACATAGGTCACGAACACACAAGGAATCAAGCAGAAGGCATGTACCAGGACTAGGGTATCCAGCCAGAAGGAATGGAAGAACAAACAAGACATTCGTAGCCAGATGAAAGTAGATAACCTGAGAGACGCACAAATACCCCCACTAAGGACCTCGACAAATACTGGAACCTGGCAGGGAGATACTACTGGCCAGGGCGATTTATGGATGTAGTGCGGTGGTACCTGACTTGTGAACGCCTGGGACCATTGTGGAATTCCACCCAGATCAACCAATATATTCGTTGCAACAGATGAACGTCCTTGGGATGGACTTCGTGAAACCAATCACTCCCAACAGATTAACGGGATCCTGATTGTTGTGGGCTATTTCTCTCGCTATCTATTTGCGCACGCCACTACCAAAATTACTGGGGAAGCAGTCGTGGAATCTCTGGAAAAAATAGGCAAATATTTGGATGGTCCCTGGCATTATACGTCGACAATTCAAGTCATTTCGTGAAAGCCGAGTTCGCGAATTGGTTACCAAATTTCTCGTCAAGATGTTTACGATTCCATTTACCAATTCACGCTCTGTGCGGCCAAATTGAAGAAGTCCGAGAGTTGAGCGGGTTCTGAGGGAACAGGAAGAGAGAGAAGCATCAGCGGCTATACCCGGTTCGCTACTCCAAAGTTAGGGGACTTAGAGTTGAGAAGAATATTCAGGGTGGATGAGAGCATGGGAATGAAATTATACACTAAGAAGGATGGACCATTTCTTATAGATAGGATAGGAAAATCAGGGGTGTCAGAAGACTTGAAGGGTCTTAAGAGTGGGCTAATTGTGGGGGAGATACGCATTTGAAGCATTGAAGGTGTTTGTACCGCGGGAGTCCAGAGGGGAACGAAAGGAACTGCGGGGTTGAAGTCATGGTTATTTTTGCCCAAAATTTAGTTGTTTGTGATAGGTTGTCTTTGGTCTTTGTTGTATTTTTGCTCTTGCTCTTGCTGTCGATCTCGTTCTAGATTTTCCATAGAAATACTTGAAGGACCTGGTGGCTTAGACGGAGGATTTGTGGCTTGATGTTCTTGTTTTTCCTTCCTCCTGTTTCTCTGCGCTGGGAACTTGGGAAACAGTTCGTTGTGGCGACATCTCCAAAAAGGTTACCTTCGGTAGAACATCTGGTCTTCTCTCCCCCTCTCCACCCTGTCATCTAGAGTTCAGTACATCAAGACAGTTTCTCTTCTTTCTAATATACTATGTTGGTATTCATTCTTCAGATGCGAAACCCCCCGCTCAACGCCAACGCTCAAAGTAACATCCCAATCCGTATTTGCAAACGCCTAAACCGCCCTAGGAAACCTCGAAAAAAAAGACTACGCTTTAATCAACGACCATCAAAACGAGATTGCAGCCCACACACACACACGAGGGCAAATAAAAAATGATGAAAGAATTACGGTAAGGTAGTCTGGGTGGTAAATAGGTAAGTACATGATACTTATAAAGCACTAGTCTTAAACAAGTAAGTAGTGCCCAACTGAGGAACTACCCAGGTTGGACCAGGAAACTCCACAGGTGTAAATCTGGTTCAATACCGGAGACTATGTACCGCAATCTCTCCGTTTCCCGCTATGTAGATCCCGTAATATGACGCATACCGCATACGCAATACTACAAGCTTGGGGGTCATGTATGGTCATGATTATGACTATAATTTTGTATTTGTAAACAAGAACAAGAACAAGACAAGAGAGATCTTCAGCCTGTGGGTGGGGGGTGCGCACCACACATATCCATCCATCCATCCTACGTACGGAAATCAGCACGGCACGTCCTGTCAATCATAACAACCAAACTCCCGGTTGTCCATATTGTATGGCCTACCAATGCGGCCCCAGGCCGATAGGGTAGGTCACAGTTCGCATATATGAGGGAACGCTGTAATGATCACCACTACCTAGATACCTAGATACCTAGTCTGGTATACCTCTACAGGTACATAACCACGGTTTCTAAAACTTGTGAATGTTTCCTTCATAGGCACAGTATAGTACATACTGTATCAAAGCTATTAGTTTTCTATGTAGGGAAATGAGAAACTTCCCAACCCCCACGTACGCGACAAGGCGGTTTGCTTTCCAACGGCGAAAGCGAATCAACCCCCCCCCCCCGCCCCCTCAACGCGTCCACGCGTTTTCTTTTATCTTGTAAAATTTTATTCTTCCGTTGATGCAGAAAACCCATAGCCTACTTGAAAGAAAATTAGTTGCGCTTTCTCTCACTTCTAAAGACAAGATTTTTTTCTTGACTAAAAAAGAAGACTTTTTATATTCACTTAAATAAATGCTCTTTGTTCAACTTCCCGACATATACATACCTCCGGTAGAGGCATACAGTCAAGTGACAAAAGTCTTCGTTTTGCGGGGGGGGAAGTGCTTGACTGAGACATGCAGGACACTTTTAATAGGTATTGGATGTTCACCCCCATGTCTCAGTCAATGCCTCAGTCAATGCCTCAGTCAAGCACAGGCCGAAAATCGTCGTTGAGGGCTTTTGCAGGATTACCACGTTCCAACAAAACCACCCCGTACAGTAGAGTAGGATCAATATTATAAGAAGAGATGCCCAACCAGCCTTGAAGAACCTGCTCCAGTAGGCAACGGAGAATTATCAGCCTAGATATTATCTAACCCTTCAATCAACTTTCCAACCTCCATTTCAAACTCACCACCTAATTCCCCCCACGATGTCCAAAAAGCTCCTCGTCGTCTTTGGCTCTACCGGCCAACAAGGCTCCTCCGTCATCTCCCACGTCCTCTCCACTCGCTCTCTCTCTTCCCAGTACTCCATTCGAGCCATCACCCGCGACGTCAGTAAACCCTCCGCCCTCTCTCTCCAATCCCAGGGCGTCGAAGTTGTCGAAGCGGACCTCGACGATCCTCAATCCATTTCCCTTGCTGTGAAAGATGCACACACTGTCTTTGCCCTCACCGCAACCACCTTTGACCCTCCTGACGTCGCATACCAAAAAGAATACACCCAAGGCAAGACCGTCGCCGACGCAGCCGTCGCTGCGGGTGCAAAATACCTCATTTGGAGTTCTAGTACCTCAGTGAAGAAGCTCTCGGGGGGGAAGTTGACCAACGCGTTTCCTTTCGATGTGAAGGCCGATGTTGAAGCCTACATCCGCACTCTCTCCATCCCCAGTGCATTTTTTACCCCGCCGACTTTCATGCAGAACTTCCATGGGCCTGGTGGACTTGCACCTCATCCTCTTGGAGACGGGACATATGGAATTATCAACATCGCTGCTCCAGAGACCCTCTTCGCCCTCGTGGACCCTGCGTCCGACTCGGGCAAATTCGTCGGCACCATCCTCGCAAATCAGGATAAGTATGCTGGAAAGGTATTTGCTTCCGCGGCGGGACTGTATTCCATGAAAGAGATTGTGGAGATTGTGGGTAAGGCTACTGGGAAGGAGGTTAAGCATGTACAGGTCGAGGAGGAGGTGTTTAGGGCTAGTTTGCCCGAGCCGATAAGGGATATGATAACGGAGGTGATGGTTTTTTTTAGGGATTTTGGGTATTATGGGAGTGACACGAAGGAGAAGGTGGAATGGACGATCGAGCAAGTTGGTGGGCCGGAGGGACTTACGAGCTTGGAGGAGTATCTTAGGAAGAATCCACTGAAGCTGGAGTAGGCGGGTTGGAGTAGTCTGGTTGGGTTGGAGGTTAAGAATTGAGAGTGTTGTTAGTGTAGTCTATCTGAGGTACGATAGGGTTGGGGCTAGTTCTTCACCCAGAATTCACACCATTTGCCTTCCCTGATGTATTAGGGGCGGCGAAATCAAAAATCCCCCAGGTCCATATCGATCATCCTTGTAATTAGTGAATACAAAATGATCTGCAGTGGGAGAAACTGGGTTCAAGACTTATGAGACAAGGCCATGCAAGCTCCATGCTCACAGTCCGCGTACCCTTACATGTACATATGTACATGTAAAAGTCGAGCAATCTTATAGCTGACCCAGCCTAGTTATTTATTTACCGCACAATTCCCGAATCTCGATATGGTTAGCTGATTGATCTCTTCCCGCGAGTTCAGGGTAACTTGCCCAAGCTAGGAGGGGATATGTGATATAGCTAAATGTGGGTAGTATATTTTCAAATAATTATGATACCACCCCTCTGAAATGATCAAAATAAGTCTCCGTACTTCCCTTTTCCTGGAGCTTTACCATTATTATAATGCTAATCTTGGAAACTTAGGTCTTACCGAGTATGCATGAGGTGAGAGCACGAGTTCAGGGTAATTCATCGGGCTAAACTATGTGTTTACTGAATATTCGGGGTCTGGAGTGTGCACAACGAGTAATGAGTTTTTTATAAAGTGAAAAAAATAAAAAAATGCCTGTATATCACCCTCCCGATGAGCTACCCTCAGCTAAGTACCCTCATCTCCTTGACATCATGCACCTTACAAAAATAATAATAATAGCTTGCAAGTTACCTAGTCACCAGGTGGTTTGGTTGGTGATTTTCATTATGGTATCAGGGCTGCCCGAGGCCATGGAGAGATGATATCCAAAGCTAGTGTTGTAATTGTACAGCAGACGCCCCGGGTTTATCAAGACCAGAGGTTACCTGATGTAAATGTAAATTATTTTGCTACGATAACTATGTGATGGAGTCCTGACTGCAGCTTCATAAATGATGTCAGTCTAGGCCTTGATTGGCCGAATCCTCTTTAGCAAGCGTACCCATGAAAAGTAGTATTGACCTCTTACATCATTTCAACTCGAATTCATGACCCAGCAAGAACATTAAGAGATACATGTCTATCGCCTATCATAACAAACCGAATCCAGTACCTTCTTAAATAGAAACCTAGCAAGGATTAGGTCGCTCGCCAATATAAAATAACAAAGCTATATGCATCCACAAATTCTCACGCCATCAACATTGACCCTTACCGCCATTCGTTCCTTCGATTAATCAATGACCATTACATCGCCCTCCCTCGCCCTCGCAGCCACCCCCCTCTCTCTCGCCAACGCCGCCGCTGCCTCTTGCTCGCTCCTCTGTTCCTCCTCCTTCTTCGCTTGTCTTTTCCTCCTCCTCAACTCACCCAGCCTTCCCCTCAAATACTTCACTGCCTCAGCAACCAACACCGGATCCTCCGCACTCTCTCTCAAAGTACTCATCATAGCCATCACCTGTGTCTCGGAGTTGATATGTGGACATATAGGCCCCTTTCCGTAATGCGCAATGTTACATAGAGGGCAATGTTCTACTCCGGCAGCTTTATAAGGGCATTGGCCTGGGGCGTGAGGGCGGTTGCAGGCGAGGCAACCATTGGCTGGGGTGGAAGCATTGGCGGAGCGGGGGGTGAGTTGCATTGGTTGGGACGACCCCTGCTGTGCATGCGGGGGGGGAGGCTGAAGAGGGAGCTGGTGGTGAGGTGTGGGCTGTGGCATCACCGACCTCAATGGTGGAGGCGGATCAGGGACAAAATGCGGTGATGCTCGCGATTGAGGCTTCTCATCCCACGGCGGCTTGAAGCTCGGGTCTGCGTCATACTCTTGCTGTAGTGGCTGTACCGACGGCCTCCTCGCGAATGGGTCCCTAGCTTTCGTCTTCCCCTTGCTAGCCAGATTCATCGCCTCCTTTGCAATCTCGTAGTCCGCTTCATGATCCGATTCCGAATCTTCCGACTGTTGCTCCGGAGGTGCCTGGAAGTCCGTATCACTCCCAGAATCCCCTATATCCACATCACCAGTATAAGTCTGTATAGGTGCCCGTTTCCTCCTGCCCCTACCAAGCTGTTCTCTCCTAGCCTTCTCTTCCCGCTCACGCTGAGCTTCCACTTCTCTCTCCTGGAGAATCTTGTCCCATGTACTCTCACTGATCTCATATTCGCCGCTCCCGAACCCGTCTTCCACAAGGGACCCTTTCTCATTTTCCCAAACCCTCGCAAAACTAAACGCCGATTCCGCCGACCCCTCTTTATCCGAAGAGGTAGCTTGCTCAATTCGGCTCCTATCAAGCAAGGTCTCGATGCTCGCAGTATCATATTTGATGATCTTCTCTTCTACCTCGTCGCTAAACAGTGCTGCTGCCCCAAACTTCAATATACTCTCTACGTCCACCCCCTCATCCTCGTCCGCCCCCATACGGTCGATAATTAGATGATCTAGCGACAGCTTCTTTTTGCCGAGCTGCATAATCCTTTCCTCCGCAGTATCTCTCGTCATCAGATGGAACACCAGAACCTTCTTCTTCTGCCCAATACGATGAGCGCGGGATAGTGCTTGAAGATCCTGGTGGGGGTTAAAATCCGGATCCAAAATAATTACTGTATCTGCAGTCGCTAAGTTAATCCCCACACCACCCGCTCTAGTGGACAGTAAGAATGCAAAAAGTTCCGAATTTGGAGCATTATAAGCGTCGATTCTCTTTTGCCGCTCCATCGAGGAGACACTCCCATCAAGCCGAGCATGCTTCATGCCTAGGCCATCAAGGAAGTCCTCGGCTACGTCCAACATGCCCAAAAATTGGCTAAAGATAAGCACCCTGTGGCCCCTCTCCTTCAACTTCGGTAACATCAAATTCAGAAGCTCCAACTTCGCACTTGCCTCAACGAGATTCTTATGAGAAATTTCATCATCATCGACCTTCTCCTCAATCTCGTCACTGTATATGAAGGGATGACATAGACATTTTCGCAATTGCATGAGAATGTTGCTCAGTTTAGTCCGCTCGTTACTCTTGATATTTCCCCCTCTTCCCAGAATAGCTTTGATAAGCCCAGCGTCCCTTGCTAGAATAGACTTATATAGCTTCTTCGTAAGTTTCGTCATAGTCACTGGGACAATAATCTCAGCTATGGGAGGCAACATGGTAAGGACTTGGGCCTTGGTTCGACGGAGGAAATATGGCCTTAAAATCACAGTTAGATCATTTCAAAGGGATCAAATTCAAGGACCTAGTACTTACCTAATCAGGGCATGTAGTTCAGGGACATTCTCCTTAGTGAGTTCACCATACTCCTCTTCAAGCTGACCTGCTTTCATATCCTTTGGATCAAGGAATTGCAGCAGGTTGAATAGCTCACGAGGGTTGTTCTGTAAAGGTGTGCCAGTCAACAAGACCTTGTGTTTGATCTTGAACCCGGATAGGGCCTTATAGAGCAAACTGTCATCATTCTTCAGCCTTTGCCCTTCGTCCACAATAAGACCCTCCCAAGGAATTTGTTTGAGGATATTCGCATCGTCGACGGGTGTCGTATATGAAGTGATGACGATATGACACTTGAGGTCCTTGCCCCGCGGATGGAACATTTCGTATTGCCTCTGTATTGCCGAAATATTTAGCCCTACAATTAATATCACAGGCCCTAGGAAACTTACCGACAAGCCCCTCGCCTCTTTACCACCAAAGTAGGCTACTACCCGCAAGCTTGGATTCCACAGCTTGATCTCTCTCTTCCAGTTTGGCACAGTAGAGTGCGGTACGACAATCAAGAAGGGCCATACCTTATGCTCCTGGTGTAGGAGTGAAAGGAATGATATTATCTGAATGGTTTTACCCAGCCCCATTTCATCGGCAAGAATTGAATTCTCGCCTCTCCACCACTTATAGTAAAGCCAGCTACAAAGGCATTAGCACGCAGCCCATGAAACATTCAACGGTGGCAGAAATCCTCACTTCATTCCGTCCTTCTGATAGTCCATCAGTGTCCCGCCAACTATATACTTTGGTTGTGAATTCTGCTTCAGGGACTCGAAATTCTGCGATCTGGCTCTCTCGATTCTCCCCTGCACACCCTTAGGTGGATGGACATAGAGCCCATAGATATAATCCTCGTATGCTTCTTCGAAATATTTCCATCGCTCTCCTGAGCCTCTCGGGGGAGGTTCTTCCCAGACAACTGTATGCCATGTCAGATCACCTAGTCATGTCAAGTTGAACTCCAAGAGACATACCATCCCCATAACCGAGCCCACGGTATTTTACCAGTGCCTTTGATACTTCCTTAGCTCTTGCGAGATCCACAACTGCATCGTTTCCCAAGGGCACAATCGATGTGAATTTAACATCTAACACAATTTCCACATTAAGAAACTCAGGGTCAACTGCGTCTTCAAATGTCAATTTAGGTGGCGGCTGAGCAGCACAGAATTTATTCCGCATAGTACCGTTCATCAATCCCCATACCCAAGGGCCAGGCATCCATTTTGCCCTAAAATATGACAACTCCTCAAATTTCACAAGATACTCCCGTTCATCGTCATTGTAGTCATCGATATATAGCTCAGGGCCAAAAGCGGATTGATCCACTGGCCGCCATGCAACTAATGCCTGTATCTTGTTCGGGATTGAAATACAATCTAGGCACTTCCAGTCTTTTGAGTACTCTTCCAACCTACGCTGCTGCAGGTTTCTGCTGCCCTTACCCGCTTCACGTACTCTGGGAGGGAGATGTTCAAAATGATATCCTCGCCTGCAAAACACACATCGAAAGAGGAGATTATCTGGATTGTTGATAAGATCTGGTGATATATCAACCCCAGGTGATGCCTTCCCTGAAGCAGCAGCTTTTCCCTTCTTCAAGGGTTTGAATGGTGTACAGGATACACCCGTCCCATGACACTTCTGGCACCGGTCCAAGCAAGGTGCAGTATAATCCTTCATTCTGGGTCGTCCGATACATCGTCTGCATTGCATCACACATATGTCCTCATCAATCCTGGTAACTAAATGTTCCCTAGCAGTGCGGTTCCCCAAACAAACCCGATGATATGAGTATGAGCACCCTTGACAATAAATGAGAGGCCCAACCTCTAAACTATCTCCGGTCCGCTGACAAGTATCACATGTTTGATTATGGAATCGAACAAATCCGTCGTCGTCGTCGTCGTAAATAGGAAATCGCTCCTTTGCACTAACATGCTTTGGTTTAGGCTTGGGCTTTTCCATAACGGTGATCGTAAAATCGTCATCATCTGGGTTAGGCTCCCGATAAATATTTTTCTTACGTTCAGTGCGCCCTGACCTGCGAGCACGCCCCTCGGCTTCCTCATCAGCCGAAGAGTCTTGCATTCTGGTAGTTTTAGTCTTTCCCCTGCGGGTTGGCCTCTGTGGACGTTTTGGAAGCAGATCTGAGTAGACAAGATCTGAAGATATCGTTTCGACATCGGTTTCCTCATCGGGCTGCTTGACCTTATATGACAACATCCTATATTGCTTGACGCCTGAAGACCTCAAAGCCCGTCCCCCCCTTGGAGCAGGTGTGACCTCCTCGGATTCAGCTGACGAAGATGTTGTGTGCTGGGCGCCCCTCGTCCTAGAAGAAACAACCCGTATAGTGGAACCAACAGAGTGTGAACGGACATGACTTGGCTTCCTTGAGCGCTTGGGCGCAAATGGACGATCGTCTTCACTAGAAGAGTCTTGCCGTCTGTGGGCGGCCTTCCGTTTGTTTCCCCGCGTTGCTGAACCATTCTGTCGAATATCTGTAATGACCAAATCATCCGAACTACTTTGATCACCCTCCGGGTCGAGGAATAAGCTGTCGTTTTTCTGTGCCGAAATTCGAGGTGTTGACCTTCGAGGTGTTGATTCTTCGCTACTAGCAAGAGATGAATTATGTTCCTGTGGTGTATATAGTGAGAACGCCTCCGGTCCATTTTCCATCGCAATGAGCATATCGAAAGGAATCTGTTTCTCATAAGCCCAAATCTAGGTATTACCCACTCCCTTCATGTCAAACTCACCTCCGCAACATGCCCATCGTCAAATTTGCAGGTGTAGAAAAGCTCCTCGTTGCGCTGGTGCTCTTCGAGCACATATCTCACTCGAAATTCACTCGGGAATATTTCATATTCCTCCGTATTGACCACAATGGGTACCCGCACTGATAAAGTCGGCCCATCACCTCTGGAGAGGGCACGAGGGTTATGGTACTCACCATCATACTCTTCTTCGTCGAACCTCTCACCACGGCTGTTCATCAATTTCCCTGCCATCCAGAAGATTGCTAGGAAACTGATTGTCAGCAGAAAATGAAATTGAAGTTTGTACTACGACGATCAAAAGCAATTGCAATGATGCTGGAAGAGTCTTGTTGTGATCGGTGGAATATAAAGATGCACTCTACAGAAGGGGCTGGTAGCTGCGTATGAGAGAGCATACGAGATGAAACCGAATCGAATGAACCGGTAGAAGAGAAAATCCCAACAGCGGCTCCAGACGCGGTGACGCAAACAATTGTCTGTTGAACAAGTAGTAAAAATGTATATATGAATATCGCACAGGCATGATTATCGATATTCCCGCGCCGGGATACGCGATCGTGTTGATTAGATAAGCTTGGCACTGCATGATAGCTTACCTCATCCGCGATTCGCGATATGAACTGCAGCACCCCTGCAGGGATCTCTTATGCTACACCAAAATTTCAATTTCTATTTCTATGGCAGAATTATAGCCCTACCAAAACATTCGCCCCACCATCACAACGGTGCACCACAATGAACCACATCGCCTGCAAAGCTCTTGCCCGGATATCCCCCTTTCATTGCCCCCTCCAATGCAAACTCCAGCCAAAAAGATACCTCCGAACCCTCCGAAAACGAGAGAACGCAATCCTCCGCGGGCTCAATGCTGAATCAGGCCGAACGGCCCCTTACAATAAACGAGACTCGAATCAAGATCAATTCCCTCCACTACGCTCCAAGCCTGCCTTCGCACCCAATTATTCTATAAATGACACCCCTCACCCATACAAAGAAGTTGAGCTCCCTCCCATCAGCGAAGAAGCTTACCCCGATGCCAATATCTCAACCACGTCCCCGTACACCTCTCCCAGTGCCGAGGAGCGGAGACTCGCCCGGGTACGGGATGACTCTGGAGCACCTCCGCCCATATCATCCCCAAGCCCTCGCCGTAGCGGTGACCGTCCCGCACCCCGGCTCGATCGCCGTAATGACCGAGACGACGTTCTTGCGCCCCCGAGGATGACAATCCGGAGACATATACCTCATGTAGCGAAGAACTCTGAGTTTATTTTTGGTACATCTGTGGTAGAAGCAGCCATCAAGTCTTCTCGGAGGAGGTTGTATCGACTATACATCTATGCCGGGTCAAACAGGACGACAGAAGCGAAAATTCGGGATGAGCATATGAAGAAGCTAGCGAGGAAACACCACCCTGACATTGAGATCATAGACGAGGTGGATATAGGGCAGCTGGACTCCATGTCGGATAGCAGGCCACATAAGTGAGCTACCCCTGTAAATACGTCTGGGTTTCGTGTGGAGAGTGGAGAGGCTAACTATATGAAAAGTGTTGGTATATCCCAAAAGCATAAGATTTACCTAGCATCCAGAAGCTAATCTTGCTCATAGGGCTACGTCCTTGACGCCGAGAAGCTCCATAAAGTCCCTCTCCTGACCCTAGGCAAAGTCTCTGAAGACTGCACCGAATTCGGGGTCCAGATAGCACAGCACACTACAAACCCTGACATTCGACTTCGAGATCAACCAAGAACTATCAAATGCCGGGGTCAGAAGCGATATCCCTTTGTATTAATGGTAGATGAAATCGTAAGACCCCCCCAACTCAGTATCATAGCAAGTCATATCCATTTCTGACCATCAATCTCTGCCTCAGCTCGACCCTGGAAACCTAGGCGCAATGATCCGCTCCGCCTACTACCTTGGTGCAGAAGCCGTCATCATCTCTGGACGAAACAGTGCACCCCTCTCCGCCGTTTGTCTTAAAGCCTCCGCTGGTGCGTCCGAATACATTCCCATCTACGAATACACCAACAGCGTGACCTTCCTCAATGGAAGCAAGGATAATGGATGGAAATTCTATGCTGCAGTACCTCCAGCCGCCAATGGTGGCCAAAAGGTTAAGGGTAAACTAGCAAAGGTTCTTGATGATTCCCAAGTGGGGGGAGCACTATTGGAGGGGCCATGTTGTTTGATCCTAGGCCAGGAAGGAGAGGGGTTGAGGCCATGGCTGGCAAAGCAAGCGAATTATCAAGTAGGGATCGCGAAAGGGGGTGGTACGGATCCAATGGTGGATTCGCTGAACGTGAGTTGAATTTATCTTCCTGGACGTAGGCTTTTGGAAATGGAGTTGATGAAACTAATTACATTGATATATAGGTCTCTGTTGCTGCGGCGATTCTCTGCAACCGGTTCCTTAATCCAACAGTACCTCCCCACCCGCAGCCTCAGAACGGAAAAAAATCTACGAAAGAGGCTAAGTACGAGAGCGGACCCCAGAACAACAATGAGTCCAGAGTAGAGACTGAGCAGGAGACCAAATCCCAACCAGGCCCGAATAAACTGTTCTAGGAGATGAATCTTACAGTCTCCACGAAATACTCCTCAATTACTGATTGTGGTAACTATATCAACTCTTGGCAAGATACCGATTCCCTCCAATATAATGGCCCCAAATAGACTAGACAAAATCATTGGCGTTGGCATATAAGCCATTTGATGTAAATATAAAAGTAATTCTCACAGTGGGTTTTGGCTATCAATGACCTCCTTGATCGCATTTTGAAACATCCGTGACCAGCGCCCGGTCGTGGGCCCAGCAATCCTTAGGACATAAACATTTAGGATAGATGAGAAACCATTCCCATAAGAGCTGCTAGCCACGAATTCTTTTCGCCCTGCCACTACTTAGTATAACTTGATCACACTATAACTCCCTTGAGCAGTTAGTTACCCTCAAGATGATCACTGTAGATGTCTGCATATACAGGCTGCCTTAGACCTGCAGGCAGATAAAGATCTTCCGGTACATTCAGAATGCATGTATACGTATACGCCAGCGATAGGACCATGCGAAACCCCCTACCTCTGGGGAATAACCCGAGCTCACAGTACTGCAGCTCTATACCTGAATATTGGTTAGAGCATCTGCTCAAATCCCGGGCTCAGCTCGCCATAATCATGGAACAGAGATGAAACTTCTCCCAGCCCCCTGTCGAACTTGAGGTTGGGTTTCCGACCGTAGGCCTTTGGATTCCGCAAATTCTCAACGTGTTTTACGTAGAGTTGCATGAGAACGACGTGTCTTACAACTTGGAGCTATGGATCCCAGGCTCAAAAGGGATATGATTATGAGCGAGCTTGAGAACATGATTGTGACAAGTTATTTTTAATATTATTTTCGCACGAGATATACATACATCGTTTCGTATTGTTTATTGTACACTGTGGGAGCTGCCACAGAATTTGTCGCGATCATGAAGTGGTAGTTTTGATAAGTCGGTTCTTGACTACACACAGTGCGTCTTACGCACTAGGTATTCCCCCATACAAGCTAGCGCCATTTGTCCACTTTTGAAATGACTTTTAAGTCCGCAGCCACTGTGCCTGCCTACGTCCAAAAACCAGGAGGGCCCTATCCCTTGGACCGGTGAGACAGACCCCACCGTGCATGCATACAATTATTACAAGGTATTTCTGAGTATTTCCCATTGCTCTTAACAATAGGAACAATAGCATTCATGCACGGTGGGCTCTGTCTCACCGGCCCAAGGGGTACCGTAAACCTTTTTCTTAAATCCAAGAATTTTTTCATATACAGTATTTATCTAGCAGCTTTGATTTTTAACATTTTTCACACTGTTGGCCGATATGCCAAGACTTTTGCCAATACAGAAGAGTCACACATGGTTAGAATTCACGTGTGTGAAAATCCTGCAATTGCGTCAGGCCAAAAAGGACCAGAAAATACCATATGTGTTTTGTTCGAAACCTCAATCAATAGATTGTGCGACTATTGATCTGGTCAAACATAATCCACATCATAGAGCAAATGCATACAAGATGCATACAATACTTCAAGCCCACGTTAGGGGCTGATACATACCAGTATAGCAGAGTAGCCAAGGCATTTTTCTTTGCAGTGTACCACGGCTACAAGGAAAATAGTCGCTCCCCAAACCCAGCAAGGCACACATGATCATGTTCACAATACCGACTCATGTAACCAAACACCGACACTCGGTCCCGAGACTCAATACGGCCGATCACAAGACAAAACAGCTCTGCCGGTACAACTGAACTCTTTCAATGCCAGTGCGACTGCTCCAGAATTGCACGTCACTCCCAAGTTCTGTAACATCATTCGTAATATAGCCATGACCAGGCGTAGCATCCGCGATCCTGCCGCCAAAACTCCGGTAGTCCTTCCCATCCACCCATCCAAACACTATCTCCGTATTCCAAAACCAATTCCATCCATCACATTTCCGAACCAACTTGAGATTGCTGTATTCTCATGAGCGTCGTTCATGCTCTGCCGTTTTCAAACCCATTCCCATCCCATCTACTTATATCCCACCTCCCATCGGAAGCATTAGGAACCCATTCTCGTGCCCGTACATATCCCCGGATAAGAACCTCGCACCCATGTGGCTGCGCACAAGAGATAACGCTAGTAGATTCCGATGTGGACCAAATTTGCCAAATTGTGTGGGGCAAATTCCGAACCCACCCGATTGTGATTCAAGGGATCCCTTATCTTTACCTATCTACCTCTATCTGCGAAAAAAACAAGCAACACACCTGATACAAAGATGAGGGTGGAGGATATATAGATCTCTGAATTCCCCTTCTCCTCGATTTGATATTCAGCACATTGCAACGTTAACGACTTTTACGACTTTTACGACTTTTTACTACTTTTACGACATCTTCGAATATGAGATTTGGGTGATTGGGACGGTGGGATTATGGGCGATGCAGTACACGGAAAAGTGGAATAGAGGTGGAAAGGTCACGAGGTTGACAGGAGGGTGCACTACGATCAGGATTCGAGTGGCCGAATGAGCAGATTCCTTCTCGTCATCTCCATTGCGCCGGCAGCCGCACGCAATTACGAGATTCCATTCTCTTCTATCCCCCTCACGGCTAACGGCCAACCAGACTAGAGGTCGGCGATCACAGTGAAAAAGAGAAGGAGAAGATAGAGCGCCGCCTAATCCACCCAGTGACGGTGATTAGTGAATGGAAATTTTCTTGCGCAGCCGGGTGGAGATACCAGTGATGATGGGGCGTCCCTCAACAAAGGGCGCCTTCGACTGGCGCCACCAAAGTACTAAGGCTTACGAGATGGTTTGTTGCTAGCTATCTAGTCTGGTTGGCACTAGCTATCCAGCTTCCGACCTCGCCGACCATTCTACTGGTAGAAAATTACCCCATGTCAAAATCTGGCGCTCGTGATGCGCAAGGGCTACAAGCGATGCTCGGAATGATTACGATTGGTCCGGGACAGGAACCGAATGAAACTTGGGATTGTTTCCAATCCGTCAGCGTGTTCATCCTGACGTTGTTATATACTGATCCTGATTGTCCGCATTCTTGGAGCGCGCCAAAATCAACTGTAATCGGCTTGAAACTTTGTACTCCGTTAACCACTCTAGATCTCCTCCAGAGTGGATACAATTTCCGCTAAGGCCATCTATCCGAGCTCTCTACTCCAGAAGTCCCAACCGATCCCTCTATACTTTAGTCAACGTGAATCTAAAATGGAGGAGCCCACAAATTGGCTAATAATGGCGCAACAATTGTACGTCCGCCTGTCAAACTGTAAACTATCCTGCGTGCCTAAATTCTGGATGGAGTTGTGTCTTGGGGGTTAGTGTTAGGTAACTTGTTAGCCTGTTTAGTTACTTGCAGTAGGTAGTCCTAGACCTTTCAGCTAAGGTGTAGGGTCTTGATTGAGCCAAACAGGCTGGAACTTTCTCCTGGTATACCGAGGCTTTGGTATATGAGTCAGATTGGGCACAAGACCCTATGCATGCTGCTCTTCTGATGAAATGCAAAACTATGGCCGAATAATCTAGATCTCCGTCAACCTAGGTACATATGTTCCGGACTGTGTTGGCATGTCCTAGGAACTATCGCTTGGTGATGGAGCTACCTAACGAATATGTTTAAAGTCTGGAATCAGCCCGTGCGCGAGGTCTCAAACACCTGTTATGGGTATGCGCAAGCATGAGGCAAGAATACGGTATTTAAAAAGCAATAGAACAAGTTCGGTCATGGCTGCATTACCGATCGGATATTTTAAGCAAGTAAAAAGGAAACAATACCAAAAAACAAAAAGCTTGCTGCATGAGATCTAATACCTAGGCGAATTTCTTCGTTGCTTTTTCGGGCCTATGTACCGTGCTTAGAGAGATGATGCATGCAAGTCCTGTGACATGAAATGCATTGATGCACATTGAATGTGCAGCCTTTTTAGGTACTTTGGTCCATCAATCGAACATGTAAACCCGTTCCAGTGCCTACATGAAAAATAACTTGACGGCCTAGAGCATGTATCCGAGGATGAATGGAGCTCCAGGCTCACTCAATGCACGAGCGAAGCTAACAATACCATGTATCAGAATGTGTGGAGCAACCTGTTTGATGTTCTTGTTTCACATAGCTATTTTTCTTTCTCCATTCCAAGGCTCTATGGCCTGAGCTCCGCGTGACAGGCTGAACTGCTGGGCACTCATCTGCCCCTTCCCATCGGTGCCCTGGTGCTCGTGCCTCAACCTGTACCCTGTCCCTGCCTTCCCGGCTCCTCCAATTTGTGGGGAACCGGGGCCCGAGCGACATCTCGAAATTCGATATGCGGGGAAGATGCAAGGAGGAGGATAAACTTGAGGAGGATCAACATTAGATTTGCTAATTAGACATATTTCCATCCATCTCAACGACTGACCCCATGCAGGTTGCAACATATTCACACTAGGGATAAATTTGAATCGCTTAGCTACTGTAAACCTGGGGCCGCCTCCCGTCGTACAGCTTTGGGAATGTGCAACCTCGGAGGTTTGTGAAGTTTGTGTTGATTGGTCAGTTCAAGAGCCTCGGAATTAGTCTGTCTACTTGAAGTGGCTTCAGGACAGTAAGGGCTCAAAACCTCGAAACATGTGGTCTTCATCATTTGAAGGAATTTTTTTGGTCGCCGACTCAACCGAGCCCCTGGTTGGCCGAACGTTCGAAATTACCTAATTTCGACTGCCATCTCAGGCCTAGTACATCTGCCAAGTGCCCATATCTGGTATCGTGCAAGCTAGCTCAACGACATAGCTGCGTTGACGTGACTCTCAGGGCATGAGCTCCATCCGTTGGAAATTTCGAGCAAAGGAAAAAGTAAAGAGCTGACACATCCATTCCAGCTGTTAACGGATCCACGAGATGATGACGTTTAATTTCCAACATGACCCTTTCTTGAATGTTCATTCCAGATTCCGATCGTGGAATTAGTGACTCGTTTAGACATTTCTTTTGCGACTGCGGTTGCGGCTATGACACACGGCTGGGTCACTGGCATGGCCTATTGCAAATTTTTTTGATGACTGCTCCATGCTTCGAGTTGACATTTTCATCCGGGACCGGCATTTCTTCTTGTTGTTTACTTTTGCTCTGTTGGTTTCCGTGGCTGGCGAGATCGATCCGCCTGGAACTAGTCCCCGTTTCAGTCTTCCCTTTGCCATCCAGGGGTATGAATCGTTCTGGAAAAAAATTCGGCAGACAAAACCAAATATACAGTTACATACCCCCTACCAGTACAATCAAAGCTGATGATGATGAGATGGTTTCGATTCGAATACCGAATTGGCCTCTATTTTTGCATGGTAACCGGGCCTTAGTCTGGGGTGTGCAACAAACTGGTTGACTGATCGCCAACGGCGGAAGCAACCCGGCAGCCGTGTTGCAGAAGTCAATATTCGTGAAACAACAGTCGAAAATGGTAATGCTCTGAAATCCTCAATACCTAATGCGTGTAAATTCGCAATTTCAGTATCACAAGCATTGTGATTATAGACGGCTACCGGCTACTTACATGACAGGAGTGCAATGGATTATTGCGGCACTGCCAACGTAATTCGCGTAAGATCCGGGGCTGGTACTAGTAAGCAGAATCTTGGGGGAATTAATATAAATAAATATGAAAATCCGAAAATTATCGTAATAATCACGAAATATTACCCTCACCGACATGCAGCCTCAATATCACCTCTGGTTATAGGTTCACGCATGCCCAATGCGCCATGTATCTACTAGGGCCCTTGTGAGATTGCTAGAAGACACCTTGGACATAGGGTCACAAGTGGAAGCCACAGCAAACTGAATGTAAAAGCCTGTATTTCAAGAGTTTTTTTTAATCCACCTACCTAATATGTGGCACATAGAGCAAGGTACCTCGCTGGTTTTATGATATACCTACTTTATGTTGGATTGCAAGTTTGTGACGGCTGGTGGAATTTACGTACCTGCTTTGCATAAATGTTCATTCTGGTTATTTGTTGCATGCAAGCCGACTGCCCTCTGTGAACACATGCTTTGGCGATCACTAACCACAATGCCACATCTGCCCACAAGCCTAGAGTCCATATTCACATTACCTAATAAACTGCCAACTAAATGGTAGCCTGTTGCTAAATGGGCACCTTGCTGCAACTCGGCGGGGAAGGGGTGCGTAAGAAGGATTGGGATTAGGTTTACCGGTATGGTGCCGGTGCAGGCTTGAATCTTTTCTGTGGAGCCTCCATAATTGGATGCCAATATGGGGAATTAATATGTTTTTACATGAGTGACCTGTATTGAGAATCCCTTCCGGAAAAGTCGTTTTAGATTTGCGTATAGTACTATAAATGCATAGTAGTAGAAGTAAATTCATTTTGAATTCTGCGGTAGGGAGACGGACAGGAGACTGAGCCACGATGCGGTTTGGAGTTGTCCACAGATTTTTTTAGAGGCGTACACACATGTGGAATAGACATGTGGCCTCCATTGAGTTTGTTCTCGTGCCATTGACAAGAGCAGTTGTGCTCTGGCTGGAACAAAGCCGGATAGCGACGGTTGTTCACTGCCTAGAATCTAGGCCACGGTTTTGAGTGAACGGCGTCTGGTTTCCGCGCAATGCTATTACCATGATCTTGATTTTTCAAGTATCGCCATCTATTGCATCATGTTTGACTTTTTTCAACCCTTTGGTTGCTATATTGGGACTCCGAGTCTTGGCTACTCTCGGCTTTCAATTTTCGCTATCTCAATGTCCGTGTGCGTGTACCTGTTTGTACCTTCAGTGCAGAATTTCTGTTGTAGCTACAAATTTGCGTTCGCCAGGTACTTACATGACATGTAAGTATACACGCAAGACTCTGCTGTGTTGGCATGTACACGTGCTATAGCTTGCCACAGCAACCGGAATTGCGAGATTGCGAATGTATGGTAGGTAGGCGGGATGCTTCCTTGGGGCTACTCAGCGGATGCGGGCCAGGACCCAGACCATACCAGGTTCTCATGTTCAGACAAGAATCGCGCGATACTAGTTCATGCTGCCGTCGTCCTCAAATTCTGCATCGCTTGGGAATGACCATGCTTTCCTGGCCTGCTCGATCATTATGAGCCAACCGTCCAGACCACGCTCTAAACAGGCCATGGGAAAGTGTCGGAGGATCTGATTTTTTTCTTTCGTTGCACTCCTCCTAGGTAGAGCACTTTCTGCAGCTGGCGGTTAGGGCATTGAGAAATTTCTCCATGTCCAGTTACCCCCAGAGGTGGTCCCTGGACCTTACACGAGGGGGCGATCAGTGGGTATGCACGCCTCCTCCTCTGGAGTTGCGCTTTGCAATCAAACCGTTTGCATGGGGCGGCGTGGACGATGGCTTCCAGCTAAAAGCAGACGCTTGTTGGGTTTCTTTTTGGCGTGGTAGATTTTGGTGGGCTCCCGGGCATGGATGTGGATGAATGAATAATAGTGGTGCAATGGAGGGTATGAAAAGTTCAGCTAGGCAGCGTTGCTGGGGCCAACTCTGGCCAACTCGTGATAATTTCTCGCCAAACGCCGTCCTGCCGAAGGAGCTCGCATGTACTTGGTACTTTACAACCAGACACACCTCACCTGCACCACCCCTGCACTGCCCCTAAGTCAACGCGCACACGCACTACGCGCACACCCATCCATCACGACGCACTGCGGATCATGACTGTGGAGGAGGGGTGTCCAGACTAGGGTGTGTGAGGCAAGGCAAGGCCCAAACCTTACTGACTGACCTTGTCAACCGCACCTGGTCGGTAGCTTAGCCGAGTGATGCTCCCTTTAACTCCTTCGTGCTTGACAATTTCTTTTGGATCTATAAGTACGCCCAGGGAATACTGTTAAAGATTCCATTCTACATCAGCATCAGCATCGATCAGCAGCTTCACTACTACTGCCGCTACCAATTCCACTACCAATCCTCCAAAGCCTTCGAGAAGATCAATTCCTTGCTCTACCATCTACTACAATATACTCTCGTCTCCACATCTAAACCCCCCAACCCACATCACAATGCCCGTCCAAGTCACCGACGCTCCAATCTACACCTCCACCGTCTACCACGGCGGCCGTGGTGGTGCCGGTAACTACCGCAGAGCCTCCCCCTTCGAGCTCACAACCCGCACTACTCCATCCACAACCCCCACTATTCCATCTACCACTTCCAAGCTCTTTTTCGGTGGCCGCGGCGGTGCCGGCAACGTCCACCCCTCTACCGAACGAGCCATGTTCTCCTTCGACGAGGAACTTGAGCGAGACCGCTTGATCCACGAGCACCACGCTCCAGTCTACAGCATCGGCCGTGGTGGAAAGGGAAACCTCGTCTCCCGAGATGATATTGCTACTCGATCATTCTACTCCTCCTTCGAACAGAACTCCCCCGCAGCCAGCCCCCGCAGCTCAACTAGTTCCACTGGTCCAATCTCCTTCTCTGCAGCCAGCTTGAAGAGTGGAGCCGACAGGCTCTGGGACAGGGTCAGGAGGGCCTAAATACCACCATACCTCGATTACGATATAATAATCTGCTTGCTTGCTTTTACGATCTACAACTACACTATACAGCGGGGCGTTTATTTACTTCTGCAACCGATAATGGTGGCATTTGGTCTTGTTCGGGATAATTTCTAGGGAG
>Ga0307511_10001791_pt1 | contig 22601 bp, 24 predicted proteins | sample 13_EM_MG_FD_200266 | JGI IMG/M metagenome (GOLD analysis project Ga0307511, IMG submission 200266) | Populus trichocarpa ectomycorrhiza microbial communities from riparian zone in the Pacific Northwest, United States - 13_EM | ecosystem: Host-associated > Plants > Roots > Unclassified | place... | reverse complement strand
GGGGCCGCCGCTGCGTGTGCGTGTGTGGGCCGGTGATCAGTACCAGCCGTTGGACTGCCAGAAGCTCCAGGCCGCGGCGGGGGAGCCGTAGCGGGAGTTCATGTAGTCCAGACCCCACTTGATCTGCGTGGCGGGGTTGGTCTTCCAGTCCGAGCCGGCCGAGGCCATCTTCGAACCGGGCAGCGCCTGGACCAGGCCGTAGGCGCCGGAGGAGGAGTTCGTGGCGGTGACGTTCCAGCCGCTCTCGTGCTCGACGATCTTGCTGAACGCGTTGTACTGCGCCGCGCTCGGGATCATCTTGTGCGCGATCGCCTGGGCGGAGGAGGCGGAGGTCGTCGCGGCCTGAGCGGGAGCCGAGGTCAGCACCAGACCGGTGGTGGCGGCGGCCAGAGCGGCGGCGGTCAGGGCCTTCTTCGGGGAGGCGATGCGAGCGACGATGCGGGAGACGGACACGGAGAACCTGTTTCTTCGGGGACAGAGGCGTCGTATGCCTGCCGGTGTCACGCGGGGCGCGGCCCCGGCAAGGCGTCGGCGCCGAGGTCCGTGAGGACTCGTCGGCGCCGTGCGACTGCTCCACAGAAGCACTCTCGATCCGTGTCCGCAAAGACCCCTTTTACTAGTTGTGGTCGCATGTGGGTGAATCGTCAACTGTGTGACGTGGCTCTCAAACCCCAGGTCAGAGGCCATGCGGACGCGTACATGACACTCATTTGACCTACTAATCCACATCGTTGGTGACTTGCGTCATGTGGGACGCTTCACCCGGTTCGTCCGTCGAAAGTGACCCGCGTCTCGAAGGCCGCCCGCCGGGTCGCCCGGCGCAGCGCCCGCAGCAGCGCCGGACCGACGGTCAGCGTGAGGGCGACCGTGACGACCGCCCGCCCCAGGTCCCGGCCCAGCGAGGTGGCAGCGCGGCAGGCGACGGCGGGTGTCGCGGCGATCACGGTGACGGTGATGCGGACGGCCAGAGCCGTGGCGCTGCGGCGGACGTTCATGATCGGCGGATGCCTTCCACTGCGGGGAGCACGGCACCACGGGAACACCCCCGGGCGGCTCGGCCCGGTATTCCTCGACGGTGCGTATGAGCCGGTCACGTACCGTACGGGGCGGTCCGGCTCACCGCCCCCACCAACCTGGGCATCGGCTGTGGGGAGGGGGTGCCCGGCCCGGCCGTTCCGGTAGGTTCTGGCCGTGGCGTGCCCCGGGTACGGCCGGGGGACTCGCTCGCTTCGCGCGGCCGAACTCCTCGGTGCGGCAGAGGAGTTGATCCGGTCGCTCGCAGTTCTCAGGGAACCGTGAATCAGCGTGAACGCGTCACCGCCGACGAGTGCGTGAGGGGCCGGGGCGCCGGACGGCGTCTTCGGATGGGTTCCGAGGGCTGCGGGGCAGTGTGGGGGAACTTCGGGCACGTGGGGAAAAGGGCGGGATGCCGGGCGGCGCCGTCCCGTTTCGCCGGCGGCTGCTTGCCGGGGCCGTGGCCTCGCTCGCCGTGCTGGCGCTGACAGTTTCCTGCGCCAACTCGGCCCCACCGCAACGTCGTTCGGCCACCGGGGTGCGCGCGTCCGCGTCCGCCGACAGCCCGTCCGCCTCCGCGAGCGCACCCGCGGCGACCGGCGGGAGCTGCGATCCGTTGCGGTCGTTGAAACCGCCCGCCCACATGCCGACGCCGGGCGGCAAGATGCCCGGCGGTACGGCGATGGAGCGGATCGTCGCCCGGGGGCGGCTGATCGTGGGGGTGGACCAGAACACCTATCTCTTCGGCTACCGCAACTCCGACACGGGGCAGTTGGACGGGCTCGACATCGACCTGGTGCGGGAGATCTCCCGCGCGCTGTTCGGGCGGCCGGACCGGGTGCAGTTCAAGGCCGTGCCGTCCGCGCAGCGGATCGGGATACTGCAACGCGGTCAGGTCGACCTCGTCGCCCACTCCATGACGATCACCTGCGAGCGCATGGAGCAGGTGCTGTTCAGCAGCGACTACCTCGACTCCGGCCAGCGCGTCCTCGTCACCGACACCTCCCCGGTGAAGACCCTCGCCGATCTCGCCGGACAGAAGGTGTGCACGGCCCGGGGCACCACCTCACTGACCGAGTTGCAACGCGCCCGCCCGGCAGTGCGGCCGGTGACCGTCTCCGACTGGACCGACTGCCTCCTGCTGCTCCAGCAGGGCGAGGTGGCCGCCGTGTCGACCACCGACAACGTCCTCGCCGGACTGAGCGCCCAGGACCCCGCCACCCGCATCACCGGACCGCGGTTCACCTACGAGCCGCACGGAATCGCCGTACCGAAGACGACACCGGAACTCGTCCGCTTCATCAACGGCGTCCTCGCGCACCTGCGCACCTCGGGCACGCTCCGCGCCCTGCACGAACGGTGGTTGGGCCCCTACGGCGACTTCTACCCGCCCGCGCCGCGCTACCGCGACTGACGGCGCACGAGTCCGGTACGGAGGATGCGCCAGGCGGACCCGTCACGGGGTCCGGTGACCGCCAGAAGCATTCCGGGGAGCAGGTCCAGCCGCTCGCCCCGGAGGCGTCCCGGCAGGCCGCCCTTGGTGTTGACCCAGTCCTGCCAGCCGAGTTCGGGGGTGAGGGTACGGACCGTGACCATGCCGGACCACCTGTGCCAGGACCGGGTGACGACCCGTACGGTGACGGGCGGTCCGGTGTAGCGGAGCACCCTCCCACCCGTGCCGGTGAATCTGCCGTCGAAGGTCCGCACCGCGTCGAGCGCGGTGGTGCGCAGCTCCCAGCCTCCGCCACCCCTGGTCTGGAGCAGCGTCGGCCCGGGACCGAGTCCGAGGATCGCACCGTCCTCCGTGCCGTGGTTCTTGGCGGACAGGGCCTCCTTGTAGCCGCGTGACTCGACGCGGACCCCCACCTCGGAGACCTGAGCTTCGGGATCGTCTCCCGCGTCCGAAAGGGAGGACAGCGCGAGCGCGGTCGGCGCCCCCGTGTGGACGAGGACCTCCGCACCGGTGCCCCGGGTGGTCGTGCCGTCCAGCGGGCGGGCCGCGGACAACGGCAGTACGCGCAGCCGCCATTCGCAGCCGGCGGCGTTGCCGACCTCGACCCGGCCGGCCGACGACCAGATGGCCGGAGTGTCGTGGCCGAACAGGAACCTGGCCCGGTCGTCATCACCCACCGACCAGAAAGCGTGGTCGTCGTCGTCCGTCCACAGCCGGAGGTGGAGGCGCGTCGGGCGGGCGCTCTCGATCTTGGTGAACTCAAGGATCGACGCTCCCGGCGGGTCCGGCTCGGCGAGTTCGACCGTCTGGTTCCCGATGCCGCGACGGGAGAAGACTCCGCCGTCCTCCGGCTCGTCCTGCTCCAGCGGGGTGACGGAGACCGACCACTGCTCGGCCGCCTCGATCCGCAGCCGCTGCGGTCCCGACAGGCCCACCCGGTACTCCCAGGTGCGTGGCTCCTCGGTCCGGGACTGCTCGGGCTCGAACTCCCGGACCGGGCGGGTGTCTTCGGCGCCGAGGAGGGTGAAGCTTCCCACGTGGGCACGGTGGACCACCGTGGCCCAGCCCTGCGGCCCCCGGTAGTCCAGTTCCGCCGGCCCCGTGCCCTCGGCGCCCTCGGAGAACGGGCGTACGTCGGCCGTCATCGCACCCCCGCTCCCTGATGTGTCGTACCGCAGGCTAACCGGCCGGCACCTCACCCGCCCTGTCCGCGACGCCAACTCCCAGGAGAGCGGCGTCAGTTGTGCCGCGATAGACGAGGCTCGACGAGTCGAAGACCCAGGCGTAGCCCTTCGGGGCGTCCTTGAACGTGAGGCCGACGCCCTCCCGTCCCGCCGCGTCCTTGACGTGGTCCACGACGCTCACGCCCGGGAGCTCGGCCAGGGCGCGGTAGATCGCGGCACTGAGGTCGGGCAGCAGGGTTGCCTCGTCGACGATGGCGCCGAGGTTCTCCACGACAACTTCCGTGCGGCGGGCCGCCGATACGTTCGCGGCATCGCCGGAGAACCTCTTCAGCAGGGCGTCGGGGTCGGTGGGCAGGGCCTGGAGCTGACGGAAGGTCAGGTATCCGACCCCGTTCATGTCCATCTCCATCTTCTGGGTGGGGTCGGCGACCGCGACGCCCTTCCGCAGACCGTCCGCCTTTCCGTCCACCGCGTCCCACTGCTCCTGCCGGACGGCCCCGTTGTACGGCTTCGGCGTGAACATCCCCTTGCGACCCGCGAGTTCGGCGGCGCTGCTGAAGTCGACGCCCAACTCGGCCGCCGATCCCTGGGACTTGGTGTAGATGAACTGGTCGTCGCGGGCCGTGAGCGTGGTGCGGTCGGCGGCGGCCAGCGCTATCCGGTCCAGCAGCTTTACGGCCTTCTGATGGTCGGCGGCGGCAGCCGTGCCGTCCCTGCCCTCCCGCGCGTTGTCGACCGCGACCACGCCCAGGCCCACGGCGGCGGCGAGGGCCAGCGGCGCGGCGACGAGAACGAGGCGTCGGCGGGCGGGGCGCCTGGGTGCGGTGGGGGTCGAGGACGACTGCTCGTGGATGGTGTCGTGTTCGTGGGTGATGTACTGCATCAGGTGTTCCCTCAGTACGCGGTGGCGGTCCCGCGAGAGCACCGGACGGCCCGGGGCGGGCAGCAACTCGGCCAGTTCCTGGGGGTCGGTGGTCATCGCGTCTTCTCCTGCGTGGACTTGGGTGTGGACCGAGCCGCCTGCCGGCGGCTACCCGGTGACTGTCCGACCGGGGCCGGGCGTTGCGGTTCCCGTGCCTGTTCCTGCTTGTGCTTCTGTTCCTGTTCCTGTTCCTGCTTCTGCGCCTGTCCGAGTTCGAGGTCGGTGAGCTTGCGCAGGCGTTTCCTCGCACGGGAGAGCCGGGACCGTACTGTGCCGACGGCCACGCCCAGGGCCGTGGCCGCCGTGGCCGCGTCCAGCCCCTCCCACACGCAGAGCGTGAACGCCTCCCGCTCGCCCCGGCGCAGCTTGCGCAACGCCCTTTGCGCGGCGGCCAGTTCCTCGGTGTCGGCCATGCGCCGGGTCACCTCGTCGGCGAAGTCCGGCACGGGATCGGGCGGCGGGATTCTGACAAGCGCGGCCTGATGTCTTCGCGCCGCCCGCGCGGTGTTGCGCGTGACGTTGGTCGCGATGCCGAGCAGCCACGGCCGCAGGCTGTCGTCGCCGGGCAGCGCGCGCTCGCGCAGCCGCCATGCCTCCAGGAAGGTCAGCGACACGATGTCGTCGGCCGTGCCCCAGTCGCCGGTCATGCGGACGGCGTGCCGGTGGACCACCGAGGCGTGTTCGTCGAAGAGCTGCCCGAACGCGTCCGGGTCTCCGGCTCGCACGCGGGCCCGTAGTGAGATCTCCACACCCTTCCCTGTCCGCCGGGTGGACCGCGCTGCGGTGACCCGCGTCACACGGTCCTACCCGGTGACCTCGGATCGGGGACGGCCGGTGTCCGGTGTGCGGGTGGCGGACGCGAGGAGGGCCAGTTTCTCGGCGGCGTCGGTGCCGGGGTCCGGGTGGTAGACGACCAGGGTCTGGCCCGGTACGCCGTCGATGCTCAGCCGCTCCCGGTTCAGCTCCAGGCCGCCGACCTGGGGGTGGGCGATGTACTTCGGCGCGGCCTCGCAGGCCTGTACGTCGTGGCGGGCCCAGAGCCGGCTGAACAGGGGGCTGGCGAGGGAGAGTTCACCGACCAGCTCGATGAACCGGGGGTCGTCCGTGTCGGGGCCCACGGACTCGCGGAACGCGGCGACCATGCCCCCGCCGGCGCTCTCCCAGTACGGGTAGAGCGCCTGCTCGGCCGGGTCGAGGAACAGGGACAGCAGCCGGTTGGACCCGGCCGCGAAGCGCGGGGACAGCGCGGTCGCCAGGGAGTTGGCGGCGAGGACGTCGAAGTAGCGGCCCTCGACCAGCGCGGGGAGCGGGAGCGTGCCGAGGAGCTTGGTGATCCCCTCGGGCACGGTCTCCTTCACCGGGCGGGGCCGGCGGCGCCGGGGCTTCGCGGCGCCCAGCCGCAGCAGATGGGCCGTCGCGTCCTCGTCGAGCCGCAGCACCCGGGCGATGGACTCCAGGACCTGCACGGAGGGGTTGCGGTCGCGGCCCTGCTCCAGGCGCAGGTAGTAGTCGGCGCTGATACCGGCGAGCAGCGCGACCTCCTCCCGCCGCAGGCCCGGCACACGCCGTACCCCGTAGGCGGGGATACCGGCCTGTTCGGGGGTGACGAGTTCGCGGCGGGCGCGCACGTACTCGCCCAGCAGATTCGGTTCACCGGCCATCCCCGCACTGTAATTCCGCCGCCGCGCGCGTGCCTGGTCCTGTCACCCCCAGGGGCGCGGGGGCCCTGGCTGGGGCAATGCGCGGGCGGCAGCGTCACCGGTGGCCGACAGAGGGCGCGCCGATCGGCGGCCCTACGACGAGGAGTTCGGCCCTACGACGAGGAGTTGTCCCATGTCCACATATCTACTGGTCCACGGCGCCTGGCACAGCGGGGCGAGCTGGCAGCGGGTGGTCCCGCCGCTGACGGCGGCCGGACACCGGGTGTTCGCGCCCTCGCTGACCGGCCACGGCGACAAAGCACAGCTGCTCGGCCCCGAAGTGGGCCTCGACACACACGCCGACGACGTCGTCGGGCTCATCACCGAGGAGGACCTCACCGAGGTGATCCTCGTCGGGCACAGCTACGGCGGACTGGTTGTCTCGTCGGCCGCCAACCAGGTCCCCGACCGGATCGACCGACTCGTCTACCTCGACGCGATGGTCCCGGAGGACGGGGAGAGCGCGATCGACATCATGCCCGTGACGCAGGTGCTGATCGACACGGCGGTGAGTTCGGGTACCGGCTGGCGGATTCCGCCGCTGCCCGAACTGCCGCCGCCCGGCGGCCTGTTCGGGGTCACCGACCCGGCGGACGTCGCCTGGCTGCGGACGACGCTCTCGGACCAGTCGGCGCGCTGCCTCCAGCAGCCGGTACGGCTGGACAACCCGGCCACGCGCTCGATCCCCCGCACCCACATCCACTGCGTGGGCAGCGAACCGGAGGGCTTCGAGCGGCGACCGGTCCCCGCGATCCAGCCCAACGGCACCCCGGCCCAGGTATGGGAGCTGGAGACCGGCCACGACTGCATGGTCACCAAGCCGGCCGAACTGGCCGACCTGCTGCTCAAGTTGGGCTGATCCGGGGCCGGCCTCAGACCCGCACCGGCGCCGTCACCCCCGTCGGCTGGCACAGGACGAGGGCCAGGTCGTCGGCGGGTGGGCCGCCGGCGTGCGCGAGCAGGCGGTCGTACAGCGCGTGCAGCGCCCCGTCCGGCGTCGGCTCGCTCAGCGCCGTCGCGCACTCGGTGAGCAGGGCGAACGGGGTGCCGTCGAGGGCACGCGACTCGGTGAGGCCGTCCGTGTAGAGCAGGAGGCGGTCGCCGGGCTGGAGGCGGACCCGGTACTGCCGGGGATCCGGGCGCAGGCCCAACGGCATTGCGGGGACCCGGGGTTCGAGGAGTTCAAGGCGCTGCCCGGAGCGCAGGGGCGCCGGATGACCGCAGTTGACGAGCCGCACCTCGCCCGGCCCGAACTCGGCCAGCACCGCCGTGACGAAGTCCTCGGGGCCGAGACCGGGCGCGATCCGGGCGTCCAGCGCCTTCGCCAGGGTCGTCAAGTCCGGTGCCGTATAAACGAGTTCACGGAACCCGATGAGCGTGTCGGCCGCCGTCCGCAGCGCGTCGAGCCGGTGCCCGCGCGCGTCCCCGACCAGCACGCGCAGGCCGTACGGCGTCACCGCGAGGTCGTACAGGTCGCCGCCGACCGGGGACTCGCGGTTCGCGCAGTGGTAGCGGGTGCTGACATGGGTGCCGGAGAGGGTGCGGGAGACGGGCCGCAGGATCGCCTCCTGGGTGATCCGGGCCACCTCCCGCGCCTCCGCGAGCCGTTCCCGCAGCCGGCCGCGCTGTCTCGCCGCGTACACACTGCACACGCAGCCGAGGAGCAGCCCGCCCCAGCGGACGGCGAAACCGGCATTCAGCTGTGCTCCGGAGCCGAGTCCTGCCGCCAGCGCGAGCAGCACCGTCCAGCAGCAGACCAGGAGCGTACGGCGGGCACCGAGAAAGGTGGCGGCCATCAGCGGTCCGATCGCCAGCAGCGGCAGGATCGGCTGCACCCGGCCGATCAGCAGACCCGGCGTGGCCGCCAGCAGACATCCGACCGGTGCGACGAGCAAGCGGCGTCCCCCGTCCAGCGCGTTCGTGTCCATCGCGTTCACTCCACGACGATCGCGGAATTCCCGGCTCCGTACCAACGGCACGGGGGAGTTGACCAGCTCTCGATCACAACTCGTCGAATCGGGACGGAAGGTGATCGAAAAGGGTGGCCGTTCCGGTGCTACGGCGACTTTTGCGGGCAGCCGTGGGCCGCGTTCCGTGACCCGTGCATGGAGCCGGTGACGTACGGACACACTGGCCTGGTGCCGGACAGGACTGACCATGGGAACCCAGGCAACTCCCACACCCCCGGGACCCCTGGGAATCTGCCGCCAGAGATCCGCAGTTTTGTCGGGCGGCACGCCGAACTCGCCCGGCTCCAGGCCGCGTTGGACCCCGCCGCCGGCCCGGCCAGGACGGTCAGCGTCGTCGGGGTCGGCGGGGTCGGCAAGACCCGGCTCGCGCTGCGCGCGGCGGCGGAGGTCCAAGGCGCCTACCCCGACGGCGTCTGGCTGGCCGAACTCTCCCCCCTGCACACCGCCGGACTCGTCGACCTCGCCGTCATGGAAACCCTCCGGCTCGCCGACCAGTCGACCCGCCCGGTCATCGACGTCATCACCGAATGGGCCCACGGCAAACGGCTGTTGATCGTCCTCGACTCCTGTGAGCACCTCCTCGCCGACTGCGCCAGACTCGCCGCCGCCCTGCTGTCCCGCCTGCCCGGCCTGCGCGTCCTCGTCACCAGCCGGGAACGGCTCGCGCTGCCCGGCGAGGAGGTCCTCCACCTCGAACCACTGCCCGTGGACGGCCGACCCGGCGATCCAACCCGTTCCGGTGCCGGCGACGCCGTAGCCCTGTTCGCCGAGCGCGCCGCAGCCGCCGGACGCCCCCTGCGGGACGACGACCCGGCCGCCCGCGCCACCGCCACCGCCGTCTGCCGCCGCCTCGACGGCATCCCCCTCGCCCTCGAACTCGCCGCCGCCCGCCTCACCGACCTCACCCTCGACCAGCTCCACACCCGCCTCGGCGAACGCCTGCCCTCGCCGCTGGACCTGCTCACCTCCGACACCGACGAACGCCCGCCCCGCCACCAGACCCTGCGCACCGCCATCGGCTGGAGCCACGAACTGTGCGCGCCTCTCGAACGGCTGCTGTGGGCGCGGCTGTCCGTCTTCAGCGGCGGCTTCTGCCTGGAGGCCGTCCGGCAGGTCTGTGCGGGCGGACCGTTGCCCCCGGAACGGATCGCCGGGCTGCTCGACCGGCTCGTCGCCCAGTCCATCGTGCTGCCCGACCCCGTCATCTCGGCCCGCTACCGCATGCTCGACACCGTCCGCGAGTACGGCGCCGACTGGCTGCACGCCCTCGGCGAGGAACGCGCCGTACGGCGGCGCCACCGCGACCACTACGCCCGTCTCGCCCGCGAGGGCTGCGCCGAGTGGAACACCGGCCGGCAGGTCGCCTGGTGCGAGCGCGTGCTGACCGATCACGCCAATCTGCGTACGGCCGTCGACTGCGCGCTCGCCGAGCCGGACGGGGCGCCCGCGACCGCCGTGGAGATGGCCGGCCACGTCGGCTTCCTGTGGCGGCACTGCGGCTACCTCCGCGAGGCCCAGCACTGCCTCGACCAGGCCCTCGCGGCCGAGTCGCCGCCCGGCCCCGGCCGCACCCTCGCCCTGTGGTCGCGCGGCGCGGTCGCCATCCTCCAGGGCGACCAGGAGGCGGCGGCCAACTGGGCGGTCCGCTGCGCCGACGCGGCCCGCGAACAGGGCTCCCCGGTCGCCCAGGTCGCCGCCGCCTACCTCAGGGGCGGCCACCTGGCACTCACCGGCCGACAGGCCGAGGCCATCGACGTCCTCGACGCGGCACCCCGACTCCCGGTCCAGGACGACGGGTTCGGCGCCGCCCAGCTCCAGGCCCGGCTCGCGCTGTCCCTCGCGCACGTGCTGCGCGGCGAGTTCGAGCGCGGCCGTGAGGTCGCCGACGAGGTGCGCACGGCCAGCCGGAAACAGGGCGAGTACTGGTGCGGGGCCTTCGCCGACTACCTGATCGCCCAGGCGGACCTGGCGCGCGGCGACATACGGGCCGCGGTGAGCGGCGCCCGCACCTCGATCGCGGGCCACGCCCTGCTGCACAACACGGTCGGCGCCGCCATGTCCCTCGACCTGCTGGCCGCCGCCGTCGTCACCGCGGGTGACGCCCACCGCGCCGCCCGCCTCCTCGGCATCGGCACCCGCCTCTGGGAACTCACCGGCCGCGCCCAGATGGACTCCCCGGACCTGATCGCCACCCGCCGCACCTGCGAACTCCGCGTCCGCGAACGCCTGGGCGACGACGCCTACACGACCGGCTACCGCGCGGGCCTGGCGATGACGTACGACGAGGGAATCGCGTACGCGGCCATCACTCAGTGACGGGGCAGTCAGTGACGCGGGGTGGGCCCGCCGAACGGCAGGAACAGGGTCCGGGTGTCGATCAGCCAACTCCCGTCCACCTGACGGAAGGTGTCCTCGTAGTGACCCACCTGGACCGGGGGACCGGCGGGGACCATGCCGCCGTGGTGACCGTCGACGCGGTACGTCGTGAAGTACGCCGTCGAGATCGCCGTGTCGGCGGAGGTGAGGGTGACCAGGACGTTCGACATCAGGCGGCGCGAGAGCCGCCCTGCCGGGCGGGTGCCGAAGTACTTCCGCAGCGCCTCCCGTCCCTCGACCGCTCTGTCCCCCTCCGGCCACTCCCAGCGGCCGTCCTCCGTGAACAGCCCGGCGACGGAGGACGGTTCACCGAGATCGAGCCGGCGGACGAAGTCCAGGACGACGCGCTCACAGGCACGTTCGGCGAGCAGTCGCTGCAAAGGGTCCAGGTCCATGGGGTCGTTGGTACCAGCCGCACCCCTCGCCCCACGACCGAATTACACCGCCACGTACGTCACCGGCTCGCTCCCCGTCATGACCTCCGCCTGCCCCAGCTTCACCAGCCGCCGCAGATGAGCCTCTGCCTCGGACACCGCGATGTTCCGTGACTGGTAAGGGATTTGGGCCCAGGGACGGTTCCACTCCATCCGCTCGGCGACCTGCCAGGCGGTGAGGGGTTCGGAGAGCAGGGCGAGCAGTCCGGTCAGCCGGTCCTCGTGGTGGGTGAGCAACTCCCGTACGCGGCCGGGCGCGTCGGTGAAGGTGTGCTGGTGGGCCGGGAGCACCTCGGCGGGCGCGAGACGGCCGATCCGCTCCAGCGAGTCGAGGTAGTCGCCGAGGGGGTCGGCGATCGTGGTGTCGTCCGGGTCCTCGTAGAGGCCGATGTGCGGGGTGATCTCGGGGAGCAGGTGGTCGCCGGAGAACAGCCGTCCGTGGCCCGGGAGTTGGGCCGGGTGGTCCTCCTCCAGGTGCAGGCAGACATGGCCCGGCGTGTGGCCCGGGGTCCAGATCGCGCGCAGTCGTCGGCCCGCCAGGTCGAGGAGTTCGCCGGGGACGATCTCCCGGTCGGGCAGCGCGGGCGCGAGGCCCGGGACGCTGCGCGGGCGGGCCGCCCGGAGCGGGGCCAGGTGTTCCTCGGGGGCGCCGGCCGCCGCGAGCTTCGCGGTCATGTACGCCAGCCAGCGGCCCGGTTCGGTGGAGCGGGCCCGCCGTACGATCGCCGTGTCCGCCGCGTGCATCGCGAGCCATGCCCCTGACGCCTCGCGCACCCGCCCGGACAGGCCGTGGTGGTCGGGGTGGTGGTGGGTGATGATCACGCCGTGCACCTCACCGACCCCCGTGCCGCACGCGTCGAGACCCGCGACGAGGGTGTCCCAGGAGGCCGGGTCGTCCCAGCCGGTGTCGACCAGGACCGGGCCGCGGTCGGTGTCGACGACGTAGACGAGCGTGGTCCCAAGTGGGTTGTCGGGGATGGGGACTTCGATGGAACGAACACCGCCGCCGTGGTCGTGGACCTGACCCGTGGACGTCATGGACTCCCCAATCGCCGCCTTCCGGCCACTATACGTGGACTCCATCGACCGGAACTGGTATTCAGTCCTCGTATCTGATGGATCGTCAGACCGCGGTACCGGGGAGGCGTTCGGCCATGACAGAGCTCGTGGAACACCGACAGCTGTTCATCGGCGGGGAGTTGACCGACCCCCTGGGCAAGGACGTCATCGAGGTGATCTCCCCGCACACCGAGGAGGTCATCGGACGCGTCCCGCACGCGTCGAGCCAGGACGTGGACCGCGCGGTCGCCGTGGCCCGCCAGGCCTTCGACGAGGGACCCTGGCCGCGTATGACGCTCGACGAACGGGTCGCGGTCGTCACCCGCATCAAGGACGCGATCGCCGCCCGCTACGAGGAGATCGGCCGCGTCATCTCCTCCGAGAACGGGTCGCCGTACTCCTGGAGCATCCTCGGGCAGGCCCTCGGCGCGATGATGGTGTGGGACGCGGCGATCACCGTCGCGAAGGACTTCACCTACGAGGAGTACAGGGACGGAGTCCTCGGCAGGATCCTGGTCCGCCGGGAGCCGGTTGGGGTGGTCGCGGCCGTAGTGCCGTGGAACGTCCCGCAGTTCGTGGCCGCCGCCAAGCTCGCGCCCGCGCTGCTCACCGGCTGCACGGTGATCCTGAAGCCGTCGCCCGAATCGCCCCTGGACGCCTACCTGTTGGGCGAGATCGCGAAGGAGGCCGGGCTGCCGGACGGCGTCCTGTCGATCCTGCCCGCCGACCGCGAGGTCAGCGAGTACCTGGTCGGGCACCCCGGCATCGACAAGATCTCCTTCACCGGTTCGGTCCCGGCCGGCAAACGGGTGATGGAGGTCGCCGCCCGTCATCTCACCCGCGTGACACTGGAGTTGGGCGGCAAGTCGGCGGCGATCGTGCTGCCCGACGCGGACATCACCACATCCGTCCCCGGCATCGTCTCGGCGGCCTGGATGAACAACGGCCAGGCATGCGTCGCCCAGACCCGCATCCTCGTACCCCGCTCGCGCTACGACGAGTTCGCGGACGCCTTCGCGGCGGCGGCCAGCGCGCTCGTGGTCGGCGACCCGCTCGACCCGGCCACCCAGGTCGGCCCGCTGGTCGCCAAACGCCAGCAGCAGCGCAACCTCGACTACATCCGCATCGGCCAGGAGGAGGGCGCCAAGATCCTTACCGGCGGCGGCCGTCCACCCGGCCTCGACCGCGGCTGGTACGTCGAGCCGACCCTCTTCGGAGACGTCGACAACTCCATGCGCATCGCCCGCGAGGAGATCTTCGGCCCGGTCATCTGCCTGCTCCCGTACGGCGACGAGACCGAGGCCGTGAAGATCGCGAACGACTCCGACTACGGCCTCAGCGGCAGCGTGTGGACGGGCGACGTGGCCCACGGCATCGACATCGCCCGCCAGGTCCGCACCGGCACCTACAACGTCAACACCTTCAGCCTCGACATGCTCGGCCCCTTCGGCGGCTACAAGAACAGCGGTCTGGGGCGGGAGTTCGGGCCCGAGGGCTTCTCCGAGTTCCTCGAACACAAGATGATCCACCTGCCCGCCGGCTGGGAGGGGTGAACGGGCGATGGGCGACCGCTGGCAGGTCGAGGTCGACCGCTCCGTCTGCATCGGCTCGGCCCAGTGCGTCCACCAGGCCCCCGACCGCTTCCGCCTCGACTCGGCCATGCAGTCCCACCCGGCCGAACCGGAGACCGACGCCAACGAGCGGATCCTCGCGGCGGCCGAGGGCTGCCCGGTGGAGGCCATCATGATCACGCTGTTGGGCAGCGGGGAGCCGGTGTTCCCGCCCGAGGAGTAGCAGCGGTAGGGGAGTTGGCGTCCTAGGAGTCCTGGACGGCGGCGAACAGCGCTCGGACGCGGGTGCCGTCGGCCCGCGCCCAGGCGCCGGTGACCTGGCCGAGCGCGCCCTCGGGAGGCGTGGAGCCGGGGTTCAACACCCGGTGCAGCCGCAGGGTCGGGCCGTCCGGTACGGCGAACTCGGTTGTCCTGTCGGTGTCGTTGGGGGCGCCGAGGGCGGGGAGGGGTGCCGTACCGGTCCAGGAGCGGGCGACCTCCCGGTCCAGGGTGTCGGACACGCTCTGCGCCTGTGCCTGAGTGCGCCCCTCGACGAACGCCACCAACTCGGCGGTCAGCACCGGGTCGTGGCAGCCGTCGTAGGCCCAGCGCGGACCGAGCACGCCGTGCTCCATGGTGCCGACGAGGGCGTGCTCGGCGCCGGGGAGCGGGGCGCCCCGGTAGGTGAGCGGCACGAGGTAGGCCCCGGAGCCGTCGGTGACGACCATGAACTCGATGCCGACCTCGCCCTCGGGGTCGTCGAGCCGGAACCCGCCGGCCTTCGCCAACTCCGGTTCGGCGGGGCCGTGATACCAGGGGCGGGTGGGCAGCCAGGTGGTGAGGAGTTCGAGCTTGGTGGGCTTGACGTGGGTCTGGTGGATGATGGACATGGAGAAATTATTGGTCCCGGCCCGGCTCGGTGAGGTCGATAAGGCGGCACACCGTCTCGATATCGATCTTCACCTGGGCGATGGACGCGCGGCCCGACAACCAGGTGATCAGGGCCGAGTGCCAGGTGTGCTCGATCACGCGGACGGCGGAGAGCTGCTCGGGCGTCGGATGCTCCAGGCCCATCGCGTCCAGGATGATCACCGTGGTCTGCCGGGAGACCTGGTCGACCTCGGGGGAGACGCTGCGGTCCGCGAAGGTCAGCGCGCGGACCATCGCGTCGGCGAGATGCGGCTCCCGCTGGAGCGCGCGGAAGGCCCGCATCAGGGTCTCCGCGACCCGCTCGGCCGGCGTCTCGCCGCCCGGCGGCTTCTTCCGCAGTGTGCCGTGCATGTGCTCCAACTGGTCCTGCATCGTGGCCACCAGGAGATGCACCTTGGACGGGAAGTACCGGTACAGCGTGCCGAGCGCGACCTGCGAGGACTCCGCGACCTCCCGCATCTGCACGGCGTCGAAACCGCCCCGGCTCGCCAGCTGCGCGCTCGCGTGCAGGATGCGGCGCCGGCGCGCCTCCTGCCGCTCGGTGAGGGGCGGCGAGGTCCGCGCAGTGGCTTCGGGCTTGGCTTCCACTGGCATGGCTCCCGTTCCGTGACTGTTCCCGTGACTGTCGGTGAGGGCGGGTGATCGGACCGATCATGGCAGGGTCTCGGCCGTGGTGTGAATCACCTGATCCACTTCTCACAGCGCCCGTACCGGCCGGTAGATTCAGAACCTCCTGGACGATCAAGTCTGAAACTTGTTCTAGATTAGCGTCCCGGCGTAATCTCGCGGGACAGTGCAGGCAGAAGGGGGCTCAGAGTGACCGCTGAGGCCAGTCAGGCGGGTCCCCAGGAGGACTCGGCAGCCGACGGCGAGCGACCGCTCCGTATCGCACTCCTCACCTACAAAGGGAACCCGTTCTGCGGCGGTCAGGGCGTCTACGTCCGCCATCTCTCCCGCGAACTGGCCCGCCTCGGACACCGCGTCGAGGTCATCGGCTCGCAGCCGTACCCGGTCCTCGACGAGGGCTACCCCGGCATCTCCCTGACCGAGCTGCCCTCGCTCGACCTCTACCGCTCCCCGGACCCCTTCCGCACCCCGAAGCGCGACGAGTACCGGGACTGGATCGACGCGCTCGAAGTCGCGACGATGTGGACCGGCGGCTTCCCGGAGCCCCTCACGTTCTCGCTGCGCGCCCGCCGCCATCTCCGCGCCAGACGCGGCGAGTTCGACGTCGTGCACGACAACCAGACTCTCGGCTACGGCCTGTTGGGCGACGTCGGCGCCCCGCTGGTGACGACGATCCATCACCCCATCACCGTGGACCGGCAGTTGGAGCTGGACGCGGCGGAGAACTGGCGGCAGCGGATGTCCAAGCGCCGCTGGTACGCGTTCACGCAGATGCAGAAGCGGGTCGCCCGCCGCCTGCCCTCCGTCCTCACCGTCTCCGGTACCTCCCGCCAGGAGATCATCGACCACCTCGGCGTACGGGACGACCGCATCCACGTCGTCCACATCGGCGCCGACACCGACCAGTTCTCCCCGGACCCCGCCGTACCCCAGGTACCGGGCCGGATCGTCACCACGTCCAGCGCGGACGTCCCCCTCAAGGGCCTCGTCCACCTCGTCGAGGCCCTCGCGAAGGTCCGCACCGAACACCCCGACGCCCACCTGATCGTCGTAGGCAAACGCCCGACGGAGGGTCCGGTCGCCCAGGCAGTCGAGCGCTACGGCCTCGAAGGCGCCGTCGAGTTCGTGAAGGGCATCTCCGACGCCGAACTCGTCGACCTGGTCCGCTCGGCGGAGGTCGCCTGCGTGCCCTCGCTGTACGAGGGCTTCTCGCTCCCGGCGGCCGAGGCGATGGCCACGGGGACGCCTCTCGTCGCGACGACCGGTGGAGCGATCCCGGAGGTCGCCGGACGCGACGGCGAGACCTGCCTCGCGGTACCGCCGGGCGACTCCGGCGCGCTGGCCACCGCCCTGAGCCGGCTCCTGGCCGACCCGGAGCTGAGGGCGCGGCTGGGCCGGGCGGGCCGGGAACGCGTACTCGCGCGCTTCACCTGGGCCAAGGCCGCCGAGGGCACGGCGGCCAGGTACCGCGAGGCGATCGCGGGCCGTACGACCTCTCCATCCCCGTCTCCGACCAGTGTTACCGGCGTCTATCCCGAAAGCAGGGCCACGTGCTGACCGTCGACTTCTCCCGGTTCCCGCTCGCCCCTGGCGACCGTGTCCTGGACCTCGGGTGCGGTGCCGGGCGGCACGCGTTCGAGTGCTACCGGCGAGGGGCACAGGTCGTCGCCCTCGACCAGAACGCCGAGGAGATCCGCGAGGTCGCCAAGTGGTTCGCGGCGATGAAGGAGGCCGGCGAGGCCCCGGCCGGCGCCACCGCCACCGCGATGGAGGGCGACGCGCTCCAACTCCCCTTCCCCGACGAGTCGTTCGACGTCGTGATCATCTCCGAGGTGATGGAGCACATCCCGGACGACAAGGGCGTGCTCGCCGAGATGGTCCGGGTCCTGAAGCCCGGCGGCCGGATCGCCATCACCGTCCCGCGCTACGGCCCCGAGAAGGTCTGCTGGGCCCTGTCCGACGCCTACCACGAGGTCGAGGGCGGCCACATCCGCATCTACAAGGCGGACGAACTCCTCACCAAGATCCGCGAGGCCGGCCTCAAGCCCTACGGCACCCACCACGCGCACGCGCTGCACTCGCCGTACTGGTGGCTGAAGTGCGCGTTCGGCGTGGACAACGACAAGGCGCTGCCGGTGCAGGCGTACCACAAGCTCCTGGTCTGGGACATCATGAAGAAACCCCTCGCCACCCGGGTCGCCGAACAGGCGCTGAACCCGCTGATCGGCAAGAGCTTCGTGGCCTACGCGACCAAGCCGCACCTCCCCCTGGCGGAAGCCAAGTGACCACTCCCCGGACAGAACACCTCGTCCTGCCCGGGGTCCTCACCGCGGAGGAGGCCGCCGCGACCGTCGCCGGCATCCTCGCCGTGCAGCGGGAGGACGGGGCGATCCCCTGGTTCCGGGGCCATCACCTCGACCCGTGGGACCACACCGAGGCCGCGATGGCACTCGACGCGGCGGGCGAACACGAGGCCGCCGAGCGGGCGTACAACTGGCTCGCCCGGCACCAGAACGAGGACGGCTCCTGGTACGCGGCCTACGCCGACGGCGACGCGCACGACGTCACCGACCGGGGCCGCGAGACCAACTTCGTCGCCTATGTGGCCGTAGGCGTGTGGCACCACTACCTCTCGACCGGCGACGACACGTTCCTCGACCGGCTGTGGCCCACCGTCTACGCGGCGGTCGAGTTCGTCCTCCGGCTCCAGCAGCCGGGCGGGCAGATCGGCTGGAAGCGGGACGCCGACGGCACGGACACGGCCGATGCGCTGCTGACCGGTTCCTCCTCGATCCACCAGGCGCTGCGCTGCGCGCTCGCCATCGCCGAACAGCGCGAAGAGCCGCAGCCGGACTGGGAGTTGGCCGTCGGCGCGCTGCGGCACGCGATCCGCCGCCATCCCGAACGGTTCCTGGACAAGGACCGCTACTCGATGGACTGGTACTACCCGGTCCTGGGCGGCGCGTTGACCGGTACGGAGGCCAAGTCCCGGGTGGAGGAGGGCTGGAGCCGCTTCGTCGTGCCCGGGCTCGGGGTGCGGTGTGTCGTCCCCAACCCGTGGGTGACGGGTGGTGAGTCGGCCGAACTCGCCCTGGCTCTTTGGGTGTTGGGCGAGTCCGACCGTGCACTCGACATTCTCCAGTCGATCCAGCACCTGCGTGACGCGGAGAGCGGCCTGTACTGGACGGGCTATGTCTTCGACGACGACGCGGTCTGGCCCCGCGAACTCACCACCTGGACCGCGGGGTCGTTGCTCCTCGCCGTAGCGGCCCTGGGCGGCCACGACGCGACGTGCGCTGTCTTCGGCGCGGAACACCTGCCGAGCGGCCTGGACCCGGACTGCTGCGGCCGGGCCGTCTAGTACTTGTGCATACGGTTGGCGATGGCGTGGCCTATGAACAGGTACACCACGGCTGCCAGGCCGTAGCCGCAGACGACGCGGGCCCACGCCCTGTGGAACGTGAACAGGTCGTGGGACCAGCCTGCGAGCCAGGTGGCCGCGTCGTGGACGAACTGCACGAGGTCGTTCCCTCGGTTTGCGTCCAGTAGGTACATCAGGATCCAGAGACCCAGGATCAGAGCCGCGATGTCTGCGGCAATCGCGACGATGTTTCCGGCCTGATTGGGGCCGCGACGGGATTCAGGGGACATGCACCCCGGATTGCCGCTCAACCATGGATGAAACCCGAACGGATTCCCTCAAGTGGCGCAACCGACCGGACCGGGTGAGGCTGCCGGGGTAAGGACACCCACTCGGGGAAAACCCCGGAGGATTCCGTGCCCGTACCGATACGGCGCCTCTTCGTGGCGCTCACCCTGTGCTGCGCCCTGCTCGCCGGCGCCACCGCCTGCGGCAGCGCCACCGGCGACGCCACACAGAACACCGCGGCCGTCGTGGCCGCTGCCGCCGCGACCCCGAGCCCCAGCACGACCGTCGAGCGCCAGAAGCTGGCCAAGACCCGCTTCGTCGCGAACGCGGGCCTCGCCGCCGGTGCGACCTACCAGTGGATCGTCAAGCCCTGGAAGGCCGGCAAGTTCAAGAAGGGTGCGAGCGGACGCAGGTTCGCCCTCGTCAAGGCGGGCCTGGCCGGCGCGTTCGCGTACAACCGGCTCAAGGCGGCCAAGAAGAACGCCCAGGGCGACCCCGCGCTCTCCAAGGCACTCGCCCCGCTGACCGCCGGTATCGCCTCCCTCAAGGACCTGCCGTCCAAGCTCCGCAAGGGCGACTCGACCGACGCGACGGCGAGTTCCTTCGACGACATCATCAACAAGGTCAAGGACGCCGGGAAGAGCGCGGGCGCCGAGGTGACCGACAAGGTGCCGTCGGCAGGCCAACTGGCGGGCGGCTGATGAGGAGTTGAGCTGCTCCTAGGAGTTCAGCTCCGCCAGCACCCGCAGCGTGTGCGGGTCGGGCGCAAGGGCCAGCAGGTCCGTCACCGGGCCCTTGCGCCACAACTCCAGCCGTTCCGCGATCCGTTCACGCGGGCCGACGAGCGAGATCTCGTCGGCGAACGCGTCCGGCACGGCGAGGACGGCCTCCTCCCGGCGCCCGCCGAGGAACAACTCCTGTATCCGGCGGGCCTCTTCCTCGTATCCCATGCGTGCCATCAGGTCCGCGTGGAAGTTGCGGGCCGCGTGCCCCATCCCGCCGATGTAGAAGCCGAGCATCATCTTCACGGGGAGCAGGCCTTCGGCGACGTCGTCGCAGACCTTCACCTGTGCCATGGGCGCGACGAGGAAGCCCTCACGGAAGGTGGTCGTCCCGTAGACCTCGGGCCGGCTCGGCGACCAGTACAACGGCAGCCAGCCGTCGGCGATTTGGGCCGTCTGCGCCACGTTCTTCGGCCCCTCGGCGCCCAGCAGAACCGGCAGGTCGGGGCGGAGCGGGTGCGTGATGGACTTGAGCGCCCTGCCGAGCCCGGTACCGTCCGCGCCCCGGTACGGATGCGCGTGGAACCGCCCCGCCACCTCGACCGGCGCCTCCCGCCGCAGCACCTGCCGTACGACCTCGACGTACTCCCGGGTCGCGGTCAGCGGCGACCTGGGGAACGGCCGCCCGTACCAGCCCTCCACCACCTGCGGCCCCGACAGCCCGAGCCCGAGCATCATCCGTCCGCCCGACAGATGGTCGAGCGTGAGCGCGTGCATCGCGGTGGTGGTCGGTGACCGGGCCGCCATCTGCGCAACTGCCGTCCCCAGCTTGATCCTTGACGTCTGCGCCGCGATCCAGGTCAGCGGCGTGAAGGCGTCGGAACCCCACGACTCGGCCGTCCACACCGAGTCGTACCCGAGCCGCTCCGCCTCCTGGGCCAGCGGCACGTGGTCGGCGGAGGGCCCGCGCCCCCAGTACCCGAGTGCGAGACCGAGCCGCATGTCGCCTCCACAGTCAGCAATGTGACGGATCGTCAGCCAGTCGACGAACGGCTGCGACTGTACGACAACGGCCCCCCACCCGGAAGGGCGAGGGGCCGTGGGAGACGATGCGGGGCTCAGCCGCGCTGGATCCCTGACGTGTCCTGCAGTACGCCACGACGGCCGTCCTGCGTCTGCGCGATCAGCGCGGCACCGCGCTGCTCGACGGCCAAGTACCAGGTACCCGGGGCGAGTTCGGCGATCGGCGACGGCGAACCGTCCTCCCCGAACAGCGGCCGGGCCACCGGCACGGCGAACCAGAACGGCGAGAAGTCCCCGGCCGGCGGCGGCGTCGGCTGGGGCTGGGGCTGCCCGAACGGCTGCGCGGTCTGCGCCTGCTGCGGCGGAGTGCCGTACGACGGCTGCGGCGCACCGGCGCCCGGGTAGCCGTAACCACCGGGCGGCTGGGCGCCGTAGGGCTGCGGGGCGACCGGCTTGGGGGCGGGGACGAGGGCTGCCTGGAGGGCCGGGACGAGCGGCGTCGCCACGGCGGCACCGGCCAGGGCGAGGGCCGCGATGAAGCCGAGGATGAGGCCTGCGCCGGCGCTGACGTTGTCCCCGACGTCGACCAGCGTCCAGAACAGGGCCCACGCGGTGAGGACCGTGAACGCCACGCCGACTGTCCCGAGGTCCAGGCCCAGGATCTTGCGCGGCTGGGGCAGGCTGCGGTTGACGACGATGAGAGCGGCACCGATGACGCCGCCCATGTAAGTACCGAGGCCGTTACCGAGGCTCGTCCACGCGGTGATGTCCAGGTTGTACCCGTTGGCCGTGTAGAACTTGAGGAACGACGCGATGAAGAGCAATACCGCTGCCCCGATCACCACACCGTCGCCTCGTGTGAGGGAGCGGATATTCACTTCAGGTCCTTCGTAGGTCGTCTCGTCGTCGGTTGACCCTATCGTCCACCTTGCCAGGGTGTCCGCCCGGATCAGCCCACTGATCGCTACCCGCGCAGGAAACTCACGATTCCCTCAGAGATCCCCTGCGCCGCCGCCTGTCTCCAGGCGCCGTTCGTCAGCAGTGCGGCATCCTTGCTATCGCGCATATTGCCGCACTCGATGAACACCTTGGGAACCGTTGACAGATTGAGACCGCCCAGGTCCTTACGCGTGACGAGACCGGTGCCGTCGCCGACGTAGTTGGAAGGCTGTTCGCCCGTCGCGCGACGGTAGTCGCTCTCGATGTTGCGGCCGAGAACGGCGGAGGGGGCGACGATCGCGCGGGTGTCGGCGCCGCCCGCGTGCACGGAGGCCGGCAGGATCACATGGAAACCGCGGTCGCCGGCCGGTGCGCCGTCCGCGTGGATGGAGATCGAGGCGTCCGCGTGCGCGGCGTTGCCGATCTTCGCGCGCTCGTCGACACACGGTCCCCAGGCCGGGGAGCCGCCGTCGTGCGTCAGCTTCACCGTGGCACCCTGCCGCTCCAGGATCTTCCGCAGCCGGTGGGACACGTCCATCGTGAACTGGGCTTCCGCGTAACCCGAGTTGGTGGACGTCCCCGTGGTATCGCACTCCTTCCAGTTCGTGCCGATGTCCACCTTGCGGTTGATCTCGGCGGTGTGCTGGAAGTTGGTGACGTTGTGCCCCGGGTCGATGACGACGACCTTGCCCGTGAGGGGCCGGGAGTTCGGCGGCTTGTCGTCGTTCGAGGCGGTGACAGAGGGCGAGGAGGACGCACCGGGCGCCGTGGCCGACGTACCGGCCGCCGCCCTGCCCGAGTCACCCGGGCCGCCCACCGCCTCGTACACGAACCACCCGATCAGCGCCCCCGGCACCAGCGCGGCCAGCGCCACGGTCAGGGGCCCTCGACGGAAACGACGGGGTTGTGGGGGATCAAAGTCCGGACCTACGTACGACACGGAAGCCACCCTAGGGCCTGTCCGGCGGATCCTGTCGCAGACGCGGGGTGTGGCACGCGCATCTGCGGCGTTGTCGTCGGTCGCCGACGCTCCGCGTCGCCTCCCTCCT
>Ga0307511_10001790_pt1 | contig 22608 bp, 12 predicted proteins | sample 13_EM_MG_FD_200266 | JGI IMG/M metagenome (GOLD analysis project Ga0307511, IMG submission 200266) | Populus trichocarpa ectomycorrhiza microbial communities from riparian zone in the Pacific Northwest, United States - 13_EM | ecosystem: Host-associated > Plants > Roots > Unclassified | place... | reverse complement strand
CAACAAAAAAACAGATGAAAAAAGAAATAAATACAGAAGCAGGATACGGTATCTCCACTCCATACCAGCCCTTTCAGTTCGGAAACGCGGGAACCCATTTGCAGAGGAAGTGTTTCCTCCCCCAACAATCAAAACATTACCGTCGCCAAAAGCTGGCCTGCTGCTACTGAACCCAACAATGTAGCAGCACGCACATGGGAGAGCATAGCAGATCAATCTCAACGAACGACTGCTCGTCTACTAAATATCCATTCTGTTTATCCTAGAAGACGGAGAAGAGAAACTAAATGGTGCGTTTTGGAAGCAGAATGACGAATAAACCACAATTTGTTTCCGAGGGGGGTTTATTAGGAAGCCCATAATAGTAAAATCACAGAGCCCAGGACACTGTAATACTAATGAAAAAATACGCGACTAAACGAACCCGCCTAAAAAAATCTGAAGCAGAGAAGAAGAAATCGAAGAATCAAGACCGTAATCGCGAGAGCTGAATAATGGTAGGTTAATTTCTTGAAATTATTAGCTTGATTAATCAGCGATTAACGCTGTTATTTAATGAAACTTGGGTGTTTCTCAGTTCTCTATTGCAGCCATTAACGATACTGATTCTAAAGAGCAATGGGAACCCTTAGCCCCGACTAAAGAAGCCCAGGCTCGTCTCTCTCTCCCTCCTTTTACTCTTGAACAATAAAGTAATAAAGTAACATTTATTTACTCTAATTACTACACATTCTGTTATTAAATTTAATGCACATATCAATTTTTTTTTAAAACCTAATTTCATCGCCAATTGGGTGATTTTTTTTTCTCTTATTAATTGGGAGGTTGAATTGCAAATTTCAGGAATTTCATCTTACACAAAATTATCATGATGGGCTGCTTAAATTACAAGCGAAAGAGTATGATAAGGCATGCGAGTTATTGGAATCGGTTTTAAAAGATCCGTTAATATCAAATGCTCAGGTATTTTTATTTATTTTTTTGCTTTTCTTTTCTGAAGGCTAATTTTTAAATATTAATTTGTTCACCGTGCTTGCGTAGATTGTTAAGTATGTTGTTTATTTGTTCTTTTAGGCTGATCGTAATGCGAGTGATGGTCATTTGCTACAACTCAGGTCTGTATCTGTTGCATTTTCTGTTAATTTTTTTGGAGGGTTATATGATATGCTATTGATTTTGTTGTTTTGTAGATTCTTGGTGCTGAAGAATCTTGCAACTGTTTTTCTTCAACAAGGTCCTAGTCATTATGAGAGTGCTCTTCGCTGTTACCTCCAAGCTGTAGAGATTGATACCAAAGATTCTGTTGTCTGGAATCAGCTGGGAACATTATCTTGCTCGATGGGTTTGTTGAGTATTTCACGTTGGGCGTTTGAGCAAGGGCTTCTATGTAGCCCAAATAATTGTAAGCAGTTATCTTGTTCCAATGTTCTATAATTTGTTGCTTGGCCAGCGTCCAAACTCTTTGTTTAGTGTTTGTTTGTGTTAATTGTTTGGATATATCATTCATTCTTAGTGTTTACACGTTACAGTTTTCAGTAAAATTGCATCATTTTTTTTATGATGTGGACAAGTTTGTCTTCTCTCTTTGTCATGCATTCAGGGAATTGCATGGAGAAACTATTGGAAGTTCTTATTGCCATTGGTGATGAGGTCGCATGCCTTTCTGTAGCAGAGTTAATTTTGAGACATTGGCCTTCACATTCTCGTGCTTTGCATGTCAAAAATACTATTGAAGAGTCGGAGCCAGTTCCATTTTCTCCTAGAGGTATAGATAAGCTGGAACCTAAGCATGTCAGGCTTAAATTTCTTGATAAGAGAAAAGCAACCAATGAAAATCTTGATGAGGGTATTGCATGTAAACGGGCAAACCACAACATAGAATTGCTCCTACCCGAAGTTTCATGGGCAGCTCTCACTGATGCCATTCTGGAAATTTTACTTAAACTCAATGGTTTTGGTTCTGAGATGGGGGGTGACACAGTATGCAGATCTGGGGATATCAGGTTAACTATAAACATGCCTTCAAATATGGAAATTATCATGGAGTCTGTGGAAAAGAAAGGGTCAAAATCCATCCCTAGCGTTCAAAGCATGTCTTTTGTCGATTGTAACTCTGAAAGAGCCAGCAGTGTTAAGGAAAGGGATCCAAATATTATTGATGAACAGCCTCATGAGAGGCGGAGCACTCGTCTTAGGAGTCGTAAACCAGGAAAAGAAGAATTGGATTTTGATACCAGAAAGGATCTGGCCAAAGTCGTAGTTCAGCTCATAGAACCTTTCATAGTTAAAAATGAGGATTCTGATCTTGTGGGTAGTTGTTCGGTTCCATGTTTTGATCAGGCTAATTCATTGGACACGGAACACAATGATGTGGCTGATTTTGTAAGGGAAACTTCAAAAAATTATGGTGCTTACCATATGGGCCATTTGCTTTTGGAACATGCTGCAAGCAGGGGCCTTAAGTATCAAGATGCGTTTGTCAAATTCTTGGAGTTGGAGAGGTTGACAAGACATTGGGGGAGAGATAGGACGCCTGAATGCTGCCTTTTTCTAGCTGAACTATATTATGATCTTGGATCGTTACCTTCAAATGTTTCCAAGATGTCTGAATATTTGTCAGAGGCTTCCTATCATCTTTGTAAAATAATTGAATCAGTAGCTTTGGATTATCCTTTTCACTTGACTCATGTATCTGGAAATATAAATTTCTCTTCAGATAAGAGTTTCCAAGATAGTGATGAAACATTAAAAGAAGGCACTGGAGGCTGGGATTCACTTTTAAACATTTCCTTATTGGACAACAAAAGTTCCTTCTGGGTTCGGTATTTCTGGTTGAGTGGGAAATTGTCTATCGTGGATGGAAACAAGGCAAAAGCTCATGGAGAGTTCTGTATTTCCTTGTCTGTTTTGGCAAAGAAGGAAGTAACAAACAGTGCTCCATCAGTCTGTCTTCCACACCTGAAGATTGATAAAGAGTTAACTGTAGACAGGATTCTGCATGGAATTAATCTATTAAAGCTTGATCTCTTGCTTGAGAAGACCGTAGGAGAGAAGATTGAGAAAGAAATGTATTCGGATTGTATAGACTTGCTTGCTCCACTTCTATTCTCTTCCAAGCATGTTCACCTCAATGTATTGCCATTGCCTGCTGCTGATAAGAAAGGTGAAGAATTTACATGCATCGAACTTTCAGCATTAGATACATTAATTGAAGCATGTGAGAAGGCAAAGCCAATGGAAATTGAGGTATGTTTGAAGAGTCACCAACGGAAGCTGGAAATACTCTTGATACTAGCTGGTATGGATGGATATGTAACCTTCCATCAGAAGTCTGAGTTAAAGGCATACTTTGCCTCTGATATAGTGTCAAAAGAAAATCCAGAGAAGCACTGGAATGACTTGGTGATGGAGGAAGTGAAAGCAATTTCACAATGTGTATCACAATTCAAGAACTTTCTGGGTCCATCTGTTGATTCTGTAAGTTGTTTATAAAAAGAAATACTTTTTTATGGTCTTTTTTTTTTGTCAAAGAACAGCAATTTGTTTCATCAGTTTAGACAAAATTTACAGTTTATAGATGTTTTCTGTACATGATGCAAATGCAGCTTGTGACCGTATGATTCTGTTGTTTTGAGTAATGGCTCTTTTCACCTCCTACATAGTTATCATTATTTCCATTGCTACAGAATCATGCATTTGTGTATATATTATGCTTGCAGAATGGAAAAATCATTCACTTTGGCAGTATTGGCGACATTCAGTCTTTGCTGCTGGCTGTCATGTGCCATATTGCAAATTACTTATCTAAGAAATCTTCTATGCCAGCGATTAGTGAAGAATTAGAACAAAAGCAAATTTGCTGCTTTGTTGATGCAGGCATTGCATACTGCAAGCTTCAACATCTCGTCCATACCATCCCTGTTAAAACCCAAGTAAGCTATACTTTTCTAATGTAAAATTAAACGTTGGATGTGAGGGCATATTAATCATTTGCAATCTTTTCTTCTTCTCATATTTTTTTCTTGAATTCTTATTTCCAATGCTTCCAATGCTAGGTTGAACTAATTGTTGCAATCCATGACTTACTTGCTGAGTATGGCCTCTGCTGTGCTGGCGGGGATGGTGAAGGGGAGGAAGGAACATTTCTTAAATTTGCAATAAAGCATCTCTTGGCATTGGACATGAAGCTCAAGTCCAACTCAAACTCTTCCAACATAGAAGCAATTCAACATGATGACAAGCTTTATAGCCCAAACAAAACATTTAAAACTGAGACAATATTAAATACATTGGGTGTAGAGGGGGGTGGAGCTGAAATCAATGAAGTAAGTGCTACTATGAGTGATGGTTTTGGAGGGATTTCTTCCAAAGATGTATCATCTCCTGCAGGTCTAGAGAAAGACCATGCAGATGTAGAATGCAGAGAAGTAGGTGGCAATGAGGGGAAGAACAAAGGAGAAAAACCCATAGAACATATCAATGAACTTAGTGAAGATGAAAGAGAGGAACTTGAGTTACTAATTGATAATGCTTTGGATCAGTGCTTTTTCTGCTTGTACGGTCTCAATATTCGATCTGATTCTTCCTATGACGATGACCTAGCCACTCACAAAAATACCAGTCGTGGAGATTATCAGTCCAAGGAACAATGTGCTGATGTTTTTCAGTATATACTGCCATGTGCAAGAGCTTCGTCAGTAAGTACTCTCTCTATCTCTCCTCTCACCATTTGTATAAGGTCTGTTTTAACGCAGTTGTGTGCATATGCATCTCAGAAAACTGGATTGATAAAACTTCGTAGAGTGTTAAGAGCTATACGCAAACACTTTCCACAACCGCCAGAAGAAGTTCTTGCTGGAAATGCAATAGATAAATTTTTAGATGATCCTGATTTATGTGAAGACAAACTCTCAGATGAGGCTGGATCTGAAGGGTATCTTGAAACCATAACAAAGGTAATATTTCCTGATGCAGGAAGTGTCAAACAGCACAGGGCATTGATGGTCAGAAGGTATTTTCTTACTCAGATAAGATGTAACTTCTTTTTGAGGTGCACTACCTTTAAAGAATGAGCTAACTCCATGAATAATTTACTTATTCAGCTCCGAGCCATATTTTGAAGTGTATTGCAACTTGTATTATTTCCTAGCCCTTTCAGAGGAAATGAATGCAACTGATAAATGGCCAGGCTTTGTACTGACCAAGGAAGGGGAAGAGTTCGTACAACAAAATGCAAATCTCTTTAAATATGATCTACTGTACAACCCTCTACGCTTTGAAAGTTGGCAACGGCTTGGAAATACTTACGATGAGGCAAGGTTTATTTTAGTGTCAGTTTAATTTTCATTACTCTGAAAACCAAAGATAGCTGGTGTGGTTTACAGTTTTTTCTAGACTTAGTTTGAATGTTTTTTTGTTTTCACTAAAGCAGGAGGTAGACTTGTTGCTAAATGATGGAAGTAAGCACATAAATGTGGCAGGGTGGAGAAAAAATGTTACTCTACCTCAGAGAGTTGACACAAGTCGAAGGAGGAGTAGGCGTTGTCTATTAATGAGTTTGGCTTTAGCAAAGACACCAGCCCAGCAGGTTTGTCCTTTCTCAGTATTATATACAAGGGGCACCAGATATATTCTTTTCTGGTTTCTAGACTGTTTCTATAGTTATGTCTTTCATTTCTTAAACTGTATGGAGGTGCCTTAATCTATACAGCAGCTTGCTGTGCATGTGGCTTGTTTGAGATGGGACACATTCTCATGGTTTATTTGAGGATGATTACATGATATCACACTGAAAGTTCTGAAGCAACTTATGATGGATTGTTTTTGAAGTATTATTTAGTGCCATTCCATCATCAACTACTTTCAATCCACATTAACATAAACAAAGTATATCTTATTAGACAGAATGCATGTCCAGCAAGTTTACTGAACATAATTTAAGGTTAAGGTTTCTACCTTGATGATTTGTATTCTTGGTATAATTTGTTTTAACCAGCTTGGAACTTTATCTGTCTCTAGTGTGAGATACATGAGCTGCTGGCACTGGTCTGCTATGACAGCCTTCAGAATGTGGTACCTTTTTATGACCAAAGATCTGCCATACCCTCGAAAGATGCAGTATGGATGGCATTTTGTGAGAACTCATTGAAGCATTTTAAGAAAGCTCACACACAAAAGTAATGGATCCTTTCTCATATGATATTACTGTTTTATGGATCCTTTTTCATACGATATTACTGTTTTATTCTTTTATTATGATACTCCTATATAGACTTTATAGAATTTGTTGATGTTGCAGGCAGGATTGGTCGCATGCATTCTACATGGGGAAACTCTGCGAAAAGCTTGGATACTCATATGAGACATCACTATCATATTATAGTGTAGCTATCGCTTTGAATTCATCAGCTGTGGATCCTGTCTATAGGATGCATGCTTCTCGCCTAAAGTTACTTTGCAAATCTGGAAGACTGAATCTGGAGGTTTTAAAGGTTTCTTCTCTGGCCTGCACCTTTCATAGAAACAGACTTCGAAGAGAGAGATTCCTATTTTTATCTCTAACTCCTTTTCTTATCCTTTTGGACTTGTTTTCCAGCACATGTTGTGCTTTTGGATTGAACTGCAATCTCTGTACTTGTGTTGTGTGTGTGTTTGGCTTCTTCGTGATGTTTACTTGTGTTTCAATGGTTATCATCTTACAGTTCTAGGAATTACACAATATTTATATTTATCAGATGCCTGCATATTATCTTTATATCTTATCTTTTCTTTGTTACAGGTCCTTGCAGAATATTCCTTTAATGAATCAACAAAGGATTCTGTCATGAGCATACTTAGTACATTTGCACCTGAAGTGTCATGTTCAGCAGATAATATTGAGGACATAAGCACTGAGGAAAGTTTTGAGAGAAAACATGAGGAATCAGTTCAGTTAGAAGAGGTGTGGCAAATGCTTTACAATGATTGCATTTCTGCTTTGGAAGTTTGTGTTGAAGGCGATCTCAAACATTTTCATAAGGCCAGATACATGCTTGCACAAGGACTGTATAAAAGGGGTTTGAATGGTGATTTGGAGAGAGCAAAGGATGAACTTTCTTTTTGCTTCAAATCTTCTCGCTCATCCTTCACTATAAATATGTGGGAGATTGATGGGATGGTCAAAAAAGGAAGGTATTAGTTCCTTTATTCCCTACCTATTTCACAATTATTTGTGCAAAATTTGGGGGCCACATAGACATAAGATCTAGACAAATTTTTCTGGTGGTTTATCACTTCGTAGAGAGCATGGTCTCACTGCTATTCCATGGTTCATGTTGAAGGCTTTCTTGATTTACCAGCAATAGTAGCATGGAAATTACATGAAAATCATTCATGGGGAAAGAAGAATGCTATTTGTAAAATTGATTTAGAAATGTGAAAGGGCATTGTCCTTCAAATCCCAACTTTATCTAATACATGCAACAAATCTTCTCACTGAAATTTCCCTAATTCATTTCATAAAAACATCAAGTCACTTTGTCTCTTGGTGGTATCAAAATCCCCTTGATAATTAGCATATTCTAGTTGTTGCTCATCTTGCTGTTAATGCTGACGTGCATTACATTTGTTTATTATATTTGGATGTCAGGCGCAAAACACCAGGTTTTTCTGGGAACAAAAAGGCCCTCGAAGTAAACTTACCAGAAAGTTCCCGGAAATTTATTACTTGCATTCGGAAGTATTTGTTGTTCTATCTGAAATTGTTGGAAGAAACTGGAGACATTTGTACACTTGATCGAGCATTTATATCTCTAAGGGCAGATAAGAGGGTAAAAGCTCAACCCTTTTAAACTTTGTTTTCTTTTACATTGCCTGGCAAGAGCCATGCCTGCTTCCATTTTAGTCATCCCATCATATCTAGGAAACGACTTCACAAATGCTTGATTGTTGCAATTAAAATTGTATATCAGAAAAATGTTCATACTTTTGTTAACAACACCATCAATATAGACATGGCTATACTTTGAATATCAAAGTGCTCTCCACCTTTATATTTCTGCTCCTAATTTGTTCACTCATTTTGTGTTAAGAGTGTAGGAAATGGAATACAAGCAGGATTTTTTTAATTATTGTCAAGGGCTCTGCATGCAACTGCAGAGCTTGTTAGTTATCTCATGCCTAGCCAAATAATATCTTCCTATCATTATCAACATAGAAATTTCTAGGCTTATCTACGTTTATGATTTCATTCCATGTTCCATGATCTTTATTTGAGTATTCATTTTGGAATCTAATTTCAATTTAAATCCAGTTTTCGTTGTGCATTGAAGATCTTGTACCAGTAGCTCTTGGGAGGTTTATCAAGACCCTTATATTATCGATATCTCAAGTTGAGACTGCCGACTCTGGTGTTCCTGGCAACTCTGGTCAGCAACTGGAGAAGATGTTCTCATTGTTTATGGAACAGGGGAACTTATGGCCAGAGATATTAAGCTTGCCTGAGATCAGAAGCCCAGTAATTTCTGAGAGCAGCTTATATGGGTAACTAGAATATTTGTTAGATTTTGTCCTTATCTTTTATGGTGAACTTCTTTTGGCTTCTTCCATTATAATTTTGTTAGTGGTTCGTCTAGAAATGAATTGTTCAACTTAGGTGTTTACTTGTGAAAATATCTTATTCTGAATGACTTCATCGTAGCATTATGTGCTAACCTTTGTCATAATTTCAGATTGCCAACTTCTCCCTCAAACTGTCTAGCAATGTTTTTTGAAAATTTCTGTATCATTGATACCCTATTAATCACAAGTCTTCTGTCAAATTCTTAATTGTTCAGCAATATAAAGTTTATTTATGAGATGTCAGTATTCTGACTCATATCAAGATAACTGATGTTTATGAATTTGTGTTTTTGGCATGGTATTGCTAATTGTTATTTGGCCTATTGTCTTCTCTTAGTTGTACCTGTCTAAGAATTTACTACCTTGTTACAGATATCTCCACAGATATATTGCTTCACTAGAGGGGAATGGAAAGCTTGAGACACTTGAAGCAATAAATGAGAAGATTCGAAAGCGCTTTAAAAATCCCAAGTTGTCCAATAGCAACTGTGCAAAGGTATGCAGGCATGCGTCCTTTGCCTGGTGCCGATCTCTTATAATCAGTTTGGCATTGATCACCCCCGTACAATCTGGACTCCAAAGTGAGATACATGCCCTTAACTCATCAGATAGCAATTTGGAAAGTAGTCTTTTGCTCTGTATTGATCTGCAAACAAATGAGTTATGGAGTCAATCATTTGAGGATTCTACCTCCTTGGGAAATCTTGAAACAAAATGGAACCCCATGTTGAGTAGAATCAAGAATATAGTGATTAAGAAAGTTTCAGATGAAAATATTGAGACTGCTACCTCTCTGTTTAGGAGCTCTTATAATTTCTACCGTGAGAGTTCCTGTGTAATGCTCCCATCTGGTATCAACCTTTGTTTAGTTCCATCTCGGCTGGCAGTACAAGCCCAAGTTCAGCCTAACTTGGACGGAGTTGAAATTCTTGATCTTAGCATTCCAAGGAAGCTTCTCTTGTGGGCTTATGCACTATTGCATGGCCGTTATGCTAATATCTCAGTTGTTGTGAAGCATTGTGAAGAAAATGTGAAGGTATGGGTGCTAACTTGCTCTTCAATGATGTTTTGTTTGGCATGCCAGAGACTTCATTCATCACATATGTAGTAATATGGAATCTACAGCTTATATACAAAGATAACTAACGTGAGAAAGTAGACACAACTTTCATTCGTTCAAGTCCCTAGACCATTGAATCCAAGGGTGTCCAACTTTCATTCGCTCAAGTCCCTAGACCATTGAATCCAAGGGTGTCCAACTTTCATTCGTTCAAGTCCCACCATTGACTCCAAGGGTGATGGACACGGCAAAAATGCACTTGTCAGTCTTAGATTTCTAATAAACTATTTCTGCATGAAAACATGATCTAGGACATGTTTTTCTCTGTTTGGTGTAGTTTTCTAATAAACTATTCTGCATGAAAACATGATCTAGGACACGTTTTTCTTTGTTTGGTGGTGGCATGTAGCTAAGGGAAAAAAAAGGGTTCATTTGCAAGGTCAATAGTAGATTGAATATTTTTATTGTCAAAGAGAAAATTGACTGAAATTGAAGTGGACACATGCATCATGATCATTGTGGTTGTGTTTTTGCAGTCAAAGATGAAAAAGGGACCTGGAACCTCATTTGTGCCATCCAATGCAAGCCTGCCTGCTGCTACCGTTATTCATACAGGTCATTTACTCCACCTTATGAAGCAACAAGTTTAATTTTCTTACTCAAGGTTGCATAAAATTTGTCTTTAGATTAGTGTGTATAGCTTCCCTCTTATGCATCTCACCTCTCTCAACAAGATGTTCATGGTTCCTAGTCATTGAAGCTATCTCCTCCACAGCTCAATTTACATTTGCACATCAGATTTTCATGCATCTGCATGCTGATGGCTGTTTTCAAATCCTATGTCAGCTACAGGTGGTGGGAAAGATAGTGCTACTCAAGGTGGTAGCAATGAACCAGAGGTGCCTTTGGTTAGCGTACCAGTGACTGCTGTGACATCGGTCTCATTATCTGAGGGTGATAGCATACAGTGCACAAATCCGCCACTAACTTCTGATGAGGGCCAAAAGATTTTATTCGCTACTCCCCAGCAAAATCAAGATAACAGCACCCCTGACGGAAGGAATTTTGCAATGAATGAATGAAGAGATCCAGATAGTGCTGCCTTTGTTTTTAAACTGATTGTTGTAGAAAATAGTCCATGCATGTCAGAATTGCTTCTTAACACCCTTTTATAGAAAGGAAAAGAGAAGATATGAAAGAACAATGTGAGTAAATTCCACATGTGACTCAATTTTAGGACCTGTAGAGCTTGTGTAAAGAAACAAGCCGTGTGTTGTAATTTTTGCTCGTGTAAATAAATACAGGAATTAGCTTTGTTTGTTGAGCTCATTGGGTATCGCTTGATATTTGTAACTTGCTAGGCTGGACTAGCCAGCTTGTTACGATGGAATTGGAGCATAAGGCCTTTGACAAATCATCGAAGAATACAATCTGAACAGATGCTTTGATTACTCCATCCCATTGTCTTACTTCGAACTCTCATCCTCTGTTCTTATTGAAGATTCCAAATCAATGTGATCACAATGTTTTAAGACAGCAAGGACATATGTAGAAGGGACAGAAAAGAGGAATGTAGATAATAAATCTGTCTTCATGATAGTTTTTGCGTGAATTTATGTTTTTTTTTAAAGCATGAGTTGCATAAAAAAAAGAAAGAAAAAAAGACTGGCCATGGTTAAGAGAAACTGATGAAAGGTAAAATTAGAACGAACAGATACTTTAAGAAGGGCAGCATAAATATTGATTTTGCTATAGCGGTTGAACACTCGGCCATCCTATGGTAATTAATTGGCTTCGAAGTCTTCAACTTGGTAGCAAAGAACAGCAAGTCGGGAAGGATTGGTGTTCTTTTGTAGAATACTGATTTTGCATGCTGTCGTAAAATGTTCGATTTTGATTGCTTGTTGCTCAACTTATTGATCAAATAAAAATTCTTAGATAATTGTAATGTCAAGCTAATTTTTTTAAAACATAAAAATATTTAGATAAAAAGAATTTTTTGACAGTATCATTAAACTTGGTTTCACTAGTCAATCTTAAAACCTTTCAACTTGACTTCATACATAGTCCAAACTTCAAATTAAATTATGTGGGAGTTGTTTTAATATGACCAGTCGATTTGGTGGGTCTAAAGGCAATCCGAACAACCGGAAAAATATATTTTGACTTTAAAATAAATTAATGATATTGAGATGATGATATATTGTATCACACCAAATCTATGATCCAAGTCATGAACTCTGCTAGGCTTGTCGCATGTGTGCGGCGTCACGATGATGCGTCCATTCATGATATTTGGAAATCAGGAAATAAGATAAGAAATTCTTGTCTTTTATCAGTGAAAAGAGGGAATGAGAGTCTACCTAATATTTTGGTCACTAGAAACCCTAACTGGTCTCAGAGATCAGGCACGAAGACTGGTTGCGTAAAAGAAAGATATTATCACTCAAAATACACCATACATAAGATAAGCTGCATTGTTTAATTATTTGATAAAAATTAAAGTATTGTCGTGTTTTCTAATTGTTGGTTTTTTTAAGGTTTAAGAGGAGTTCTCGGTACAGAGATCTTTATCTTATTAGGTATAACCTAACCGTTCTAATGTCAACAAAAAAATAATTAACTCTTATTTAATATTAGGAATACGTATAAGTTCGTAATCCCAGATATTAAAAGAAAGCAAAATATTTTTTTTGATATTTTTGAAATATTTTTTTAGTTCTCATGACTTTAATAAACTGGTTATTAAAGCTCAAAATGCATTCTAATAAATATCATTTTTTTTTGCATGAAAATACGACATGAAATCTTTTTATATTTTTAAGAGACTTGACCATATGCATGAAAACAAGACATTTTTTTTGTTGTTTTCCATATATATATATATTGCAACATTTCAGAGAAAACTGAGTATTTTAATACAAAATTTATATTTTTACAGTATAAATATACAAACCAATATTAATCAAAATTGATAGAAAAATACGCAAGAAAATCACAATTTTTTTTGAAAGGATTTTTGGAATTTTTTTGTTTGTTTTTTTGTATTTAATATATAATATAATATTATATATATTATTATTATTATAATATATTGGGTTGGGCCCAACCCAATTATGGTTGGGCCGAGATCGATCCAAAATAAATTGGGCCCAGGTTAGCCCAAAAGAGAGACTAGGCCAAGGTTGGCCCAACAGAGTTAGGCCAATATCAGCCTAAAAAGGAGTTGGGCTAATTTCAGCCCAACAGACTCTATACTAAGGGGATGGGGCTGGAACTGGTCCGGCTCATGAACAATGGCTCTCCACTATTCATTAGCAAAACAATAGAGATGTGGGGGGTGGTGAAGCATAAGAAGAAGGAGGGGGTGGTGAAGCAGGAGAAGGAGGAGGGCGATGGAAAGTTGACCTAGCGGTGGCTAGTAGTGGCTAACAGTGGTGCAAGTGGTGGTACTGGTGGTTCTTCTTCCAAACGAGGGGGTTGTGTACTAGGGAGCTACTTTGCCAGTCGACGGTTCTTCTTCTTTTTCTCTATGTGTTTTTCCTCTGTTTTACTTTTGTTCTTCCTCCTCTCTGTTTCTGTTTTCCTTTCCTCTTTTTTTTTGCCTTTTCGTCCCTCTCTGTTTTTCTCTTTCGTTTCTGTTTTTCTCTCTCCTCTCATTTCTCTCTTTTTTTTTTTTTTTCCTCCCCCTAGTTCTCTCTCTTTCTTTGTCGTCCTCTGTTTCGTTCTTTTCCTTCCCTCTCCTCCTTTCTATTTTTTCCAGTTCTCTTTCATTCTCTCCTTCGTTGTCTTGTTTCCTGTAAGTTCTCCCTTTTTTCATCCCCTAGTGATGGGGCATTTATAAGGGTAGGGGGAGCAGGAGCTACCCTACCCTTGTCCAGTCATGGTGATAGGGCAGGGTAGCTAGGGCGGCCTTTGTGCAGCTGCCCTAGAGCTGCTCGTAGGGCTTGTCTCCCCTACCCCTTTCATCATTGTGGTAGGCCATGAGGAGGTATGGGCTGTGTCAGGGTTTGTAGGCAAGTGGAAGAGATAGAGCGGGAGAAACGGGCGCTGCAAAGGAGGGGAAGAAAAACCTTCTTCCCCTGCCTTTTGGCGTCAAGGGCAAAAGAAAATACACAGTGTCGTTCAAAACAACACTATTTTGGGGTTTTTTTATATATACGAATAGTGAATGAAACGACATCGTTTTGTACAAAATGCATTGTTTCATTTGAACAAAATAGCGCTAAAGAAAGCCCCATTTCCAAATCAGTCTTTAATTTTTTGATTTATTGAATCACGTTCTCAATTGAGCTTTTGATTTTAAGAATAAGTTCAATTGTGCCCTTGCCAAAATCGGATGCCATCCTTAAAGTTGGCCGCCTTTTTCATTTTGATCATTTATCTCGGATTTATGCAATTTAACTTCTAATTGACCATCAAACTTTCAAAAATTTTCAATTTAGCCCCTGATTCTCCTAATTGGGTTCTTAGAGTTTGGCGCCTTTTGCAAAACGGTTCTTGGCTGTGAAGTTCTTCAATTTAGCCCTTAATTGACCCCAAAACTTTGATTTTCTTGTAATTTTGCCCTTGATTTCAACCAATTGACTTGGTAAAAATTAAATTTGATCTCTTAAAATTCTAATCTTCTTAATTAAGCCCAAATTAGGCTCCCAAACTTAAATTTTCACCAATTAAGCCCCTAATAAAATTAATTTGACCCATTTAAAGTATAATTAAGTCCTTACACTTGATTAAATCCTTTAATTGGACTCAAATTAATTTTTAATCATAATTAAACTTTAATTTGGCCCATGATTAAATCAAATTGGCCTATTAAAAATTTAATTTGCCCTTGGACTTAATTTCTATGTAGATTCATCCAATAATCATTTAATTTCACCTTGAATCTGCATTATTTCTTTAGTTTTGAGTATAATAGGGTATAATTAGGCTTTAAATTTCATCCAAAATTACATCTTGATTTTCCCATATGTTTGAGATCCTCCTCAACCTGCTTTCTCTGCGTTGTCAGTTTTTATTTTATTTTTTGATTTTTGTTTTGGAAGAAAAAAAAGTAAATTTGGGGAACAACCCAAAAATAGGTTATGACAAAGTTGAATAACAATTTTTTTAAAACTATTATGTATTTTATTATATGATAAAAATTAGATGCTCAAAAAATTAAGCATCAACCCAATGTTAGGAATTGTTTAAGAGCACGATAACTCAATAGAAAGCAAACTGAAATAAATTATGAAGCTCAGTCTCCAATCAGCTTATTTGAAAGATGAAAATGAAAAAAAAAATTAGCCCAAGTTAATCCACCAAGCTCGTGACCCAATTCATGGACTCTTTCGGGTTTAATAACTTTGTTTAACTTGTTAAATCTGCTACCTGGGTCATAGACTCATTTGGGTTTAATAATTTTATGTTTTTTAAAACTATCTTTTTTATTTAATAATATGATAAAGAAAAAAAAGACACTTGAAAAACTAAAAACTAACCTAATGCTAGGACGTAAATTGCAAGCACTGTTTTCAAAATAAAAATTCATCATGGTCTTAAAAGTAAATTTAAAATAAAACATTAAAACAAAGTAGTATTTTGTATACCATTGAAGATAAATAAATTGATAAATATGATAAATTTATATATATATATATATATATATATATATATATAATGTATTAAAGATCTTAGAAAATATAAATTTTATGTTAAGGAAATATTCATAAGTTTTTTTTTTTCATATTAGGCACATAATAATTGGGGGGTAATTAACATTCCTATTAAAAACCTATCATATTACTTGAGAAACATGATAAAATTGAATAATAAATGAAATATAATGTTAATTTTTTTATATTGCGTTTAAATATAAACCCACACATATAAAAAAAATATGAAGGAGCAAAGACCTAGCACCTAATCCAACAAAAAAAGAGCCAGACACATTTTGGGCCTATGAGGCCAGGCCTGAGCGCCTAACCCTCTTTTTTTTTTTTTTTTTAAAGAGATGAATGACATGTCATCTGTTATATATATATATAATTTGCCAAGATCCTGTCCACCAAAATTGAGAATAAAGTTTTTGGATCTTAAAAATATATTTTTAGCCTATTTTGATCCAAAAACACTGAATAAGCATCATTGATGCCTCAATAAACCACTTTTTCAATTCAAAACATCTTTAAATTGATCCAAAAATAGTCAAACAAAAAGAGATTCTCTCTCGACTGATCTACGTTTTTCATGCAAGTTGAAGGTCAAAACATCTTCATGGAAATTCTTTTATTGAATGAAACTCGACACTAAAATCGATCGTTTTTATAAATGGAATATGACTAACTGACAACTTTCTTTCTTCTTCTCTATTATTTGACGAGTTTCTCTATTCTCTCTCAAACCCAGATATTGAAAAATTAACAAAATTAACTTTCAGACCAAAACAAAAATATTAAAAACTATAGGGAAAGTTAGTGGACTAAAAATTTCTTCTTATACGAATTTGATAATAGCTACGAGGTTTATCTTTATTTTATACTTTGGTTCTCTTTTATTGAATTTTGTTTTTATTAAACAAATTGACCATTTAATTGATTATAAAAGGCTGCCTATTAGGAAAAAAAGAAGTTAAAGACGAAATTAAAAGGTAAACTTATAGCTGCTGTGGATTGCTTAAATTAAACACCTTGCCTTTTTAGTATATTTTGTAATAACATGGATTATGCAATTTATTTTTGGCAAAGCGTTCACGGGTCTCTAAATTATTTTAAAGAAAAATTATTAGTTAGCGATCTCTTAGATAACTAGTCAATTTACCTATGCTCTGTCACAGGCTGAATCAAAAGTTGATTTTTAACGTAAAAAAAAAACTATTTGGAAGTGATGTTGATGTTTTTTTACATCAAGAAATAATTTAATTGTGAAATGAGAATTCAATATGTGTATTTAATAAAATAAATCAATAATTATATGCTCTAATAAATATAAAAAATAATTCTTAACAAAAAAATAAATAAATCGAGAAACCGAGAAATAGATGTGGATTAAAATCTTTGATCTTGTGACATGAGGAACTATTTAAGTTTCATTATTTAATTATATATCAATATTTTTTTCAACAATATTTTATTCTATTGAAACAAAATAATATGCTAGCAAAATTCCTTCTTTTCTTATTAATTGTTTTTCCAGATTAAATATAATTTTTTGTTATATGTCGTTTATTTAATAAAAACAAAAAACAAACATAACCGATATCATAAAAAAATTGAAATCAAGATAAAAAATGGTATCCCTCTAATTAAAGTCATTTTATCTTATTAACACGTTCCCTTTTTATCCTATTTTTTTTCAACTAAAATATCTTTTTAGAAAACATCTTATCAAAATAATAAAATCAAGTTTAAATTAAATAAAAAAATATCTTTTTGGTAATTCTGATGCGAATGTATTAACAAAATATAACAATAATACACCTCATGTTCATTGCTGGTGGAAATGTTTTAGATGTGTCATTAAACCTAGCCTTGCCCACCGGGTTGATCTATAGACCTCCTATCTTGGCTCCATACTTGGTCCAGTTTTCATATTAAACATGGTTTAAGTTGACCTTATATGACTCGATTTATCAGGCAAGTCCAAACACAACTTTGCTTGATAATGTTTTGGATTGACCCAAGTATAGTTGGTTTACCTGCTAAGCCCACAACTTGGGTCTTTGACTCGGTTTTGTCTAATTTTATTTTTTAGAATCTAATTTTATTTAATAAAAGTTCAAAAAATGGATTTGCACTAGAAAATGATCAAATAAAGTTTAAGAAAAAGATCTAAGAAAAAATAACACAATAGAGGGTTGTACAAAAAGAGTCGTTGATATTAAGAAAACAATGTTATAACCTCATTAGAAAACAAAGTAAAAACTGAACGATATTTGATAAAATAAATCCTGAATGTATTTTATTATTTAATAAAATAATATCACAAATATTGTTTTTCATTTATTTTAATGAATTTCAATTAAAAATAAATGCCCATTGGGTGGGGCCATTTCCTAGCCCAAGTTTTAATTTAAATCGGGAAGGAGTTGACTCACTACTAGAAAATTGATAAACAGCAACGAAAGCGGCAATGAATAATACTCTGTTAGTAATTTCTAACAGAAATAATGAGGAAAATGTTTTCTAATAATTCTCAATGGAACAAGCGATGAAATATTAGTAATTGGTAATTTCCAATGGAAATAACAAAAAAAAAAATCAATTAAAATTATGTTGATAATTATGTCAGGAATACATGTCAGTAATACCGATGATATTTTTTTTGCAATTTTAAAGGAATTAAAACCTGACAGTTCCCCCCCTCCCTATATCTTCATCTTCATTTCCTATAAAACACAGCAGCAGCCCCCTTAGCAGCCCTCTTGTAAATTCAATCACTCAATTCACTAACGTCGACCAATATTTATTAATAGCGTCAATTTTCTTCTTTTGGTTCCATTAATAGCATCATGTTCCACTCCAGCAAGTTAGCAAGCCCACCTGTTTTTTTAAACCTATTTATATTTGAAGTTTATTTATTGAAATTTATTTATAGTAATTATTTCTTGTTTGTATATTTAAGTGTTTTACAACTTTTTCCTAGATACATTTGTTGTATCAATGGATGATTTATATGTTAAGAATTGCTCAACATTTGGGACAAATTGGTTTTATTTATCATATTATTAAATTGAGTTTGAATGTTTTTAACTTATATGCATTATAATTGAATAAATAATAAGTAATTTAATGGGTATCAATTATATTTTATCAATTTTAGTGTTAAATTAGAAATTTAAGAAAAAATGATTTTTGTGGAATTAATAATAATTAAAATGTATTAATTTAGGTTGAATAAGTTTGAATTGAGTAAATGATGGATAATTAGTTGGATACTAATTATTTTTTTGTTAATTTTATAGTTCAGTTCACATTTTGATGGAAAATGAGATTTGTGTAGAATTGGTAATTAATTATTGAATTGCAAATTCATTTTTAATAAAATTTTGAATTTGGAATTGATAGTTATAATATTAATAAATTTCATCATTGGTATTCTATATAAATTTAATAAGTAATGTCGAGACTAAAAAAAATAATTGTATAGGCAAGATTATCTTAAAGGAGTTTAGGATTTTATTAATTTTGTACTTTCTAATTTGAAAAATATTAGTTAGGGTAAAATTAAATGTCCATGTGCAAAGTAAAAAATAAAATTTTCACCATAAAAATTTTGTGACGATGCATCTAGTTAAAATAGGCTAATTGATAAATACTTATGTTTGTTTGCACATAGAGAACCTTATGTTTCTTATGAAACCATGATAGAAAAGATGATTGGCTCAACTTTAACTTCTAGCAAAGTATAAGAGTTTATGGATGATAATAGTAATTATTATAGGAGTATGATAATGGATGCAATGTGAATAGATCAAGATTATTCAGGTGAAAGTTCATGTAACGTCCTTTTAGATAAAAAAACCATATGCAAATACATTTAGGTTTTTTGAATTTTTGAAAGATTTTCATAAATTATTATGAGACAAGTACAAAACTCACAGTAAATTATCATTCATTGCATAAGATTTTTCCATCAAGTTAGATTATAGGTTAAGTGAGGCCAATTATGATTGGATCTTTGATGGAAAAAAATTAAGTTACTTGAAGGGAATAAGTTGGAAGATAACTTATACGCTATAAATCTGTGATGAAACCTTTTGGTCTAAAATACAGAAAAATTAATATGTATTCAAACTTTTGCATGTTGTATTACAGTGAATATGTAGATTTTACCGAGTGCAGAACTTGTCTGCATGCTCAGTATAAATGCAATAGTAGTAAAGGAAAGACATTTATCGCATTCAAAAAATCAATTTAGGTCATAGGCTACAAAAATTATATATGTCTCCAAAGACTATTGAGCACAAGACATGACATCATTCATATGATGAGATAGATTGAGTCATGATGCACCATTTTAATAGTGAAGCTTGAAAACAGTTTAATAGAGTGCATTCTGAGTTTTCAATGGAACCACAGAACATATATCTTAGATTTTATACTGATGGATTTAATCAATTTAGGTAATTTATTGCATCTTATTTTTGTTGTCCGAATATACTAATAGTTTACAACTACCTATTAAGGATGTGTATGAAACCAGGATTCATGTTTTTATATGTGTTCATACTTGGTCCTTACAATCTAGGTAGGAATATAAATATTTATCTTCAATAGTTGATTAATGAATTAAATCAGTTATGGTGAGTCGAGACTTTGATATATGATGTCTCAAGGAAATAGAATTTTCAAATAAAAACGACACTGATGTGTAGACTGTAAATAATTTGCCTGTGTATGAGATAGTTTTAGGTTAAAGCACACATGAAAAATTAGCTTGTCCATATTGTATGCATAATAATAAGGCATTTACCTTAATCAATGGTGGTAAAGCTTCTTTTTTTTTTTTTATTACCACCAGAGATTCTTACCAAGTTATCATAGATTCAGAAATAAATGGAAGGACTTCTTAAAAACTAAAGTGGAAAAGGATGTTGCGCCGCCAATACTCTTAGGTAAAGAATTGTATGATGAAGCTTCTTAGTATGACAACATTATATTTGGTTTTCATTCTTGAAAGTAAAAGTTCCCTAGTTTTGGTGTATCTCATAACTGGGTAAAACAAAGTATTTTTTAAGAGCTTCATTAATGGAAGAGTAATGTCATCTGCCATAATTTGATTGTTATGCATATCAAGAAGAATGTATCTGACAATATTTTTAACACGGTTATGGACATGAAAGAGAAAACAAATGACAAAATAAAAGTTAAAATTGATCTAGCTTTGTATTGTGACTATGGGAATATGAAGTTGATTAATGATAGGTTTCATGTTACAAAGCCCAAAGCCACATTAATCTTAGACAATGATGCATAACTTATTGTCTATGAATGGCTTAAGAGTATGCGATTTCCTGATGGATATGCTTCAAACATAGCTAGATTGATAGATTTAGGAGATTGCAGATTGTATATAATGAAAAGTCATGACTATCATGTGTCAATGCAAACACTCATTCCAATTATTTATAGGGATTTATTTTCAAAAGAGATGTGGGATGCAACTAATAGAGATTAGTTATTTTTTAAAAGATATTTGTTTGAGCAAGTTGCATACCCAACACATGGAGCAATTTGAAACAAACATCATTGAGATAATCTACAAACTTGAAATGGTCTTTTATCCCTTTTTCTTCGACTTAATGGCGCATATTCCCATTCATTTAGTATATAAGGTAAAAGCTAAAGGTCTTATGTAGTATATATATAGATGCATTTATTTGAGAGGTTAGGTATTACATGCATCCTAAGTAATTGTCCATTATCTTTTCTTAAACATTCGATTATTTATCTCAAATTACTTGAATGCAGATACTTGTTTAACCTTAGAAAAAATGTAAAAAATAAAGAACAAATTGAGGCTTTGATATGTGAGGCTTATATTGTTACAAAGATTTCAACATTTACCTCATATTTTTTTAGCCTCATTTGAGAACAAAAATCATCCTCATTCAAAAAAATGATGGTGGGTGAACTGCTTTTGACTAAGAATTTGTTAATATTTTACCATTCAAGATGACCGTTATATGAGGAGAAGATATCTAATAGACATTAAATTCAGACAAGAACATAATTATATGCTATTTAACTATGATGAATTGATATCTTTTATTCAGTAAGTAAATTTTACAATTAATATTTTTAAACTATTTTCTCTTATAAACTAAATTCAGTTAACTTCTTTCTAGGCAACATTATCAATTATTATCATCTCAAAATCTAAATCTTAGTAAATCTCAAAATTTTCAATTACAAGATTAACAATTTGTCATGTGGTTTAAAACACATATAAGGATTTCATAATTTATAAATCCTAAGTTTAGATTTAGTTATGTCTTTTCTTCTACCGTTAATGGTTGTTAACTTTAACCAAGTATTCAATATGGAAGCCAAAGTCGGTAGATTGAAATTTCTATCTTTGAATCCTAAAAGAAAGGTCCAGTGTTATAATGAGTATTTCATCAATGAATATATTTTTTATACTGAATAGTATGGTGAAGGTACAAAAACATATAATAGTGGAGTTTATGTAAAGAATTTAACTTCTAATAAGTTTGAAGTTGATTATTATGACAAGTTACAAAAGGTTATTGAATTGCGATATCATAGGTTACAAGATATAATGTTTTTATTCAAATATTATCGATATGATATAGATTAAGGAACTAGAGTAGGTTATCATCATGGTCTAGTTGAAATAAATAAAAGAGGTAGACGTCGCAACATTAACAATGTTTTTATTTTTACCAAAAAATAACAACAAGTATATTATACATACACTCCTTCTTTTAGAAAGTATTATAATAGAGTTGATTGATTATCTTTTGTGAAAACTAAAAATAGAAGTCGAGTTCAAGTTGTTGAAGATGGTAATGATAAAATAATTGAGAAGATGATGTCTTTTAAATGGATGAGTTAATTTGTCTATATCAAGTAACTTTCTCTACCAAGTTAGAAAACCCAATTTTTCATGTCATTGAGAATAATTATGTTAATATTGATGAGTTAAATGTAATATTGAGTATCAGTAGACATAGAAAGTGAATGAAGTGATACAATTCATGCAAGGGTTAAATAAGGAAATTTGGATTTTAACATAATTGTGCTTACTTTCTGGTTTATACCATCATGTATAACTCTTAATCCAACTGTCAAATTGGGATTAAATTTAACCAGAAGTTTCTAGACATATTATTATATATTTGGTAAAAATTTCAGGTCAATAGGAGTTCGAGGAAGGTCTTACAAATTTTATTATTTGTTACCTTTTAACTTATGGACTTTCTATTTGAAAAATATTTTTTT
>Ga0307511_10001789_pt1 | contig 22611 bp, 32 predicted proteins | sample 13_EM_MG_FD_200266 | JGI IMG/M metagenome (GOLD analysis project Ga0307511, IMG submission 200266) | Populus trichocarpa ectomycorrhiza microbial communities from riparian zone in the Pacific Northwest, United States - 13_EM | ecosystem: Host-associated > Plants > Roots > Unclassified | place... | reverse complement strand
TGAAGGACATGGGATGCAGGGTGACCCGCAACTGTTGGTGCGCGACCGTCGAGTTAATTTCGGTGAATTGCGACCGGAGCTGCCAGAACTCGTTCGGAAAGACGATGGGATAGAAGACTCCCATGGTTCGAGTCGGATCCAATGCACCAGGGACCAGGTGTATATCTGAATTCAATCCAGGGCGTGGGTTCAATAAGTGCTTCCAGGCAGCATGGACACCAGAACGTACGTTGGGCCACAGGAGGGGGCATTTTAGTGATACTCAGCTTGTCTGAATCCGAGACCAAGGCTAAAGTCAAGTTCTGAAAAGGTGTCACCAACCCGCAGTTCCGGTTTGCATCAAACGCCCTTACACGGTGCCAGTTTGAAACGATCTCGTCAATTTGGACCGGCTCAGGCTCGGGATCCTGCTCCCCCTCCTTGTTTGACAGGAGGTTCTTCACCTTCCTGACCTTCTCCTTGGGTAAATAGTAAGTCAACACTATGCGTCCGCATTAGAAGGGACTGGGATCATAGAACTCAGCCACATACATTGACGAGAGTGGTGCACCAGAAGTGGATTGTGACTCGGGGAGCGCGGGTCTGGTGTGGCATTGTCCTTAGCCAAGAAAATGTCCGCCCATAGCGATCCATTGTGTTGCACGCTCTGATAATGGACACGTGTCAACATACCCGATGCCACCACGAGTAAGAGGACGCACCTTGGGCAAATTAACGTCGAGATCGATAACCCTAGCCTCGTTCCAGTCGCCAAACGTGATATCATTCCAAACGAAGTGCGGAAGCGACTCCTTGTGTCCAAACACATCACCGTTCTGACTTGTGGACAAATAGACGTGCATCGACAGCTTCGATCCGAATGGCCAGGCAAGAACACCATCAGTGAACGAACTGGGCTGGACAGGTAAAGGTCGTCCGTCGGGTCCCACTTGAGACTCCAGGACCCCCTGTGCAGCATCAGCGGACGGTTCTGCTGGAGGCTTGACTCCTCCGAGAAGTTTCCCGGCTGCAAGCAACGGTTAAGATTCCAAGACCTCGCGACACAACAGTGTAATCCCTCACGCACCAAATTGCATGACTACCCATATTATCATGATTTGCTATCACCAGAGCCCGTGTCAATTTACCAGCACGCGTACATCATGGTGGATTACGCACTTGGAGCGTGCCCCACCAGCCGCTACCTTCTCTTCCGCCCTCTTGTTGGCCATTGTTGGTAGCCGGTGCGTCAGGCATCCTGATGATACCTCTCGAGGTGGCGGGGTGGTGGATGCCGGAAGAGTGTGAACGAAGCACCGCAAACCGATCGGGAAACGTCACATTGAGGCCAGCGCCAAAATCTACCCGTAGTTGGAAGCCCAAAGTTCGACATCTCATCCATCCTCGGTTGAGTTGGGACGGGGAATCACATTGGTAGCCCAGGGTCAAGATATATAAATATTTTACAGGATATACTCCGTAGATGTGGTTGGCCGCCTCCGGAACCTTTGCTCACAATTTGGCGTTTTGCACACGGATAGCAAAGTTGAGGCGGGGGAAATGGACGTGGAGGGGTGTGCCAGAGGTCCCCTTGACCTGGATGACAACTTCCTCCTTGTTCAATCCGATCAACGTTCCGACAGTTGGATGATTTTTTCCTGTACATTGCAAGATAAGGACGAGCTTCGAGTCGGAGCACGAGGTATCCACCTACCGCTATCGGTCGGCGTTACGGAGACCGTTTGGCCAGGCCTGAGACCAAGTCTCTCCGCTTCTAAGGCATCAAACCCGGCACGGTCCTCCACATCTCCCTCCTGGACCAACTTCAGGGCTTGTTCACTCGTCATCTTCTGCACAGGGGCGACATTTGAACCCTGCACGGTCTTGAAGTATCCTCTCATGCGGGCGATCCACTTTAGTCATGATCAATTTCGCGAGCGCGAGGTTTGGTGCTAAGTATGGACGTACCGCAACAGTGTGGGGGACCGACTTGGGATCAAATAGGTCCCTCAAGGTCTTGAAAACAGAGATCCAACCAAAGATGTTGTGGGCAGAAATGTCGACAAGGCCTGGTGCCTCCGTATCGAGCAACCATTCACGGCCATCCGATAGTTGTTCCTCCAACAAGCTCTAACGGACCTGGGTCAATAAAAATCATCCGTAGGTATCGAATTTCGACGCACGACATGAGAATTTAGCTCGCTTTTGATTTTCGGCTGGACTTTGAGGATGGCTTCCACGTTGATCGACTGACCCATGTACTTTCTCTACCGTCAGAACTGGGTCCACGACCCAAACAAGAGGCAGCTCACATCAGATCTATCCTTCAAGAATACCTCAGGGAACTTGTTGTACGGCATAGACGATGCCGCGAGAGGGAAAACCGTGCGGTCGAAGTAGTGCATAGTGAGCGTCTTGGCCATGCCCGTGTCCGACAAACCGCCTCCCTTCCGCGGGGGAAAGAGTGTCCCGTACCCGGCGGAGGCGGGGTACCGCCGCTCAAGCGTCGACGCAATGAGACTCGTATCCGTGTAAACGTCTCTCCCAATTGCAAGGATAGGAATACGACGGTAGGTTACGCCCATAACCTCAGATAACTCTGGTCGAGGCAGGGTCATGGACACCTGCACAGCGTACAGATCAGTTACCCAAAGCCCCTTGATACGCACAAAGCCCTAAACCAGAGCCTGTGCGGGGGATTACACACGCACCTCTACACGTGCGTGAGGGATTTTCTTCAATTGCAAGATGTTCACGGCTTTGTTGCCAAAGGGGGACGCTTCATAGCTGTGTAAAAATTGAGCAACGTCGGGACCACTTTAACTTCGCGGGCTGGTATACGTGCCTGTACAGCACAGGTAGGGGGAGAGTTTTGCGGCTCATGTTCCTGGTCGACGACAAACCCCACTCATGGTGATCGAACGGGATAAAGCAAGCCGGTTATACCGGTACCGTGCAATTCCGAATTCTTTCATGTGCCTCAAGCGCGGTACCGTCGGTGGTAAGCGGGATCATCGTTATTTTATTAGTACACACGGTATCGAGCACAGGAAACGACTAGGCAATGAAAGACCTGCTGTACGCAACGGCCGCTTTGGCACGACTTTGAATATCTCGTTTGTATGATTCAAAATCGGCCGCTCCGTCCTTCCCCTGAATCTGGCCGCCCTGCCCCTGGGAAGGGCGCTGGTGTTCACGAGGAATCACAGGCATAGGTCGCGGGAGGGTGTACCTGAGCGTCGGAGGGTTTGGTTCGGTTTCGTCCAGTTGTTTGCGCAGTGCTGCAATTTGTTTCTTGACCATTTGTTCGAACGTACTCTTTTCGTCACCGTCATCAACAGCGAGAAGGACCAAGGCAGAGACGCTACGTAGAGGTGAGGTCAGTCCGTCACGGGGCTCTGATGAAAACGTACAATGCTTCCTTCATGTACGCGAAGCTAAAGTCGGATGTGAGGTTTGCAATCTCCTCTTTGAGAGTGTCAGGGAACGAGATCTCCTTGTTGTGTTTGAGTTTCTTCTGCCAGTATCGAACGTACAAAACTCGCTCGTCGTGGGTGGGGTTGTCAAACAAACTTGAGTTAGGTGAGTGTCTGGATGTGGAGGTGGTAGAAATAAACAAACAATTTACGGTCAAACCTGCTAGGGCGTTTGGTGATAGCAGGGTCTAACCGGTCGTAGTGGTTGGTGGATCCAATGACCAGCAGGCCGTCGTTGTTTTCCAAGCCGTCGAGTTGGTTCAAGAAGAAAGAGCGGTTGCCGTCATTGATCAAACTATCCAAATCCTCAAGGATCACGACGCAGGGCGCCTCTGTCCTGGCCTTTTCGAAGACCTGGGAGATGGCGGCCTCCTCGCCTGCCCAACCTGTTGACCGTCGAAATTAGTAATAGGAAGGGACGGAATCTACGGGGTGCGTATCTGTTACTTTTGAAAGATTTAACGTAGAGTGGTGAGTAGCCTTTGTCGATGGCACCTTTCATGATAGCCTTGATGCTGATGGTCTTCCCATTGCCTGGGGGACCATACATAACAATGCCTCTCTGAGAGTGGAGATGTTAGTGTCCCGTCAGCGTGATTAGGAAGAACAATACCTTCCAGGGGATCTGTAGGTCAAGGTAGACACGTTCGGAAGAGAAGAAACCGAAAACGTCCTTCTGGAGCGTGGTCTTGAATTCCTCATCGAGGATTACATCTGCCCAATTCGCCTTCTGGACCTCCTGCCACAACCTTGCGTCCCTATCCCAGAAGCCCTGTTCAAACACCCAAACCTCATCATGCAAAGCTTGAGACCAACCACCCGCGGCAACGAGCAATTCCTTGCTGGGCTGCTCGGACGGTCCCTCGTGAACGAGGAATTGGTATATGTACTGACTATAACCTTGCAAGTACTTCAAAGCCTCGTGAGCCGCTGATCACGATGGAACCTTTCAGGAGCCCACCTTTACGATAAAGAGTTTGAAGACGTATTTCTGGGGGAGACTTATTCAGCGTTCTGGGACTAGTGGGTGCCTTGCATACCTCCCAGGTAACGTGGAAACATCCGTACGTGACCCGCTCAACGAGGGCGCCAGGTGCGCCCATCCTGCGAGCAAAGGGAACAAATATGGACTCGGAGACCATTAAATCTGGTCGCAGAGACTGAACATAGGCTCCTGGGTAGCTCAGGATATTGGTGGCTCCCGCAAGCGAGGCAACAACGGTATGCCCGGGGTACAACAATCGCAGCTCGGAGGTTCTACGTTACAATGAATTGAGCGACATTCGCGCAACCAAATGACGAATTCCACTGACGCAAAAACCAGCGGTTCGCTCCATGGTGCAGAGGCTGTATGCGACAATAAATGCGGGAATGCGCAGCTGGAGTAGTACACTTACTCTTCGATGTCCAACTCTGGTACAAGGGGTCCCTATTCTGCTCCTCGCGGTCGTCCTGGAAGGTGATCTTGACGAAAGCGTCCTCTAGCTCTTGTTCGGTGGGTCGTGGTGTTCCAGACATTGTGGTTGTTGGTCGTGGCTACTCTGGGTGGTCGCCAATTAACCGGCCGCACTTCGATCGCTTCGGATGAGCTGCCGACACGTGATCCTCCGTCACCTGCCACTCCGCTTTCACAGCTGCAGCCATGAAGACTTCGACCGCTGTAACAGTCGCTGGTGTCACCGTCGCCACCGGCGCGCTCGCATACGCCATCTACTTTGACCACAAGCGTCGAAACGACACCATCTTCCGCAAGAAACTCCGTGAGTCTTGTCCCGCGGCACGTTAGGACAGGTTTTCACACCCGCTGTACGCGTCATTATAGGCAAGGACAAGAAGAAGGTCGAGAAGAGCACGGCAGAGCTGAAAGCGGACGATGTCACAGCCTCGGCACCCACCACCGAGCAGCTGCGAACGGCGTTGGTCGCCCTTCAAAAGGAACCGCTCCCGGCATCCCCACAAGACAAGGAGGCGTACTTCATGACCCAAGTCAGTTTGGGTGAACAAATGGCTGCTCAGGGTGAGTCCATCCAGTTCTGTGTCACAATTATGGAAAAACTAAGGGGTCTATAGGTGCTGCCTTCACCCTCCCCTCTGCGCTCGCCTTCTACAGGGCATTGAGGGTCTACCCGTCTCCTGTGGAGCTCATTATGCTCTACGAAAAGAGTGTTCCACCTCCTGTTTTCAAAGTGCGTTGTACAGTACGCTTGTGGTTAGACCGCTACTGACCCCAGAACGTGCAGATCGTCATGGACCTCATGAATCTGGATGTAAGTTCTAGTGAATCTTTCGGGGAGAGCGTCGAAGAGCGTGTCGTCGAGGTCTCTGGTGTTTCCGACGAGGACGATGGCGATGCCAGTCCCACACGAGGCAGCCCTCCATCCGTTGCATCTTCCAATGAATGGGACAAGTTGACCGATCCCGGAACCCAGACCCCCGCCTCATAGATGCATGTAGGGAGCTAGTCACCTCAGCCTTCGTCTGTTCTCTGCCCATGCCTAATTTGTTGTCAACCCTATTCTAATATACACTCCCTTGTCTGACTATATTCTGTCTGACTCAGGTTCAAACGCGTGCCGCAGGTAAGCATTCGATCGTTGATGCTGGAACGAGACTAAACCCAGCAATTCGGGCGCCCTTGCCTTTAGGTTACTACGACCACTTCCCCGACAGGTCTATGGGTGTATTGGTCAAAGTTATCAAGGAACCTGTCGAGAAGAAAATCCTGCTCCTCGATAAAGACGTAAAGGCTGGAGAGGTCATTTACACCGTAAGTATATGGTCCCGCTCAAAGCCCCCATCCGATAATCATTCATCATTCCATGCCATTCCCAATAGGAAAAACCCGTCGTTGCCGTCCTCGATCACGACTTGCAAGAAACCGGCACCCACTGCACTTACTGTTTGCGTTCAGTTGATCCCGAAAGCGTGGTCATCCCGCCGGTTGACCGCTTCAACTCCGTATACTGTTCGACCGATTGTGAAACGCGTTCCAAGCATCAATCCCAGAACCTGTTGTTTGGCCGTGAATCTGTTCTCCCCCCTGCGCTTCTTCCTTTGGCGGGTATACCCGGTGCGGCGGAGAACAGGAATGCTGCCCAGACCGCTTTCGCGGACTACCTCAGGTCTAACGGAAAGTCGTTACCATTGTTGCTCGCTCGCTTCGCCGCTCGTCAAGGTCAGTCCCTTTCGGCCCGACTCGCTGTAGTGTCGTGACTGACCCCGCCCGTAGTGGACGCTGAGATCAGCAAGATGATCCCCCCAGAGATGAGGGGAGGCGGTGCCCCTTCCAACGACGAGAACACCGACTACGATCACATGGAGAGGTTGCGTTACGTCGACACCGAAGTCACCCAGGAGGAGAAGACTTTGCTCTCGGATGTCCTTGCTTCTGCTCTCCCAGGGCTTGAGCGACTTCTCGGTGACGACAGGCAAAACATACTCAAAGGAAAGATGAGGTACAACTCTATTGGGGTTGGATTCAATGGCGGCCGTGACGACAAGGTACGTTGCGGTGATAGTGACGTCCTTAGGCTCCTGTTTGAACATCCTTTTATAGCCCGTGCCGACCGACCGTCCGGAGGACATCGAAAGGACACGCACACCGATCGGTACCTCGAGACAGATCGGTACCGCTTTCTACTACGTCTCCAGCTACGTAAGTCCCGCAACATCGTTGAACAACGCACCTTTATCTCATTCTAACCCCCACCGTCAGCTCGAACACTCTTGTGACCCCACCGTCCGTCCCTCATTCGACGAAACCGGCACGTCCGAACTCTCCTTGATCGCCCTCCGCGACCTCAAGAAAGGCGAGGAGCTTACGATGGCTTACGTGGACGTCACCCCACGCTCCGGTGAATCCGTCGCCGAAGCTAGGCGAAGGAGACGTCAAGAGCTCGCGAGGGGATGGAAATTCGCTTGCGAGTGTTCTAAGTGCGCTGCGGACGCATTGGTCAAGACCGAGGATCCTGCTGTTGAGGGTGCTGGGGATGTTGACGGCAACGATCTGGGGGTTCCGTTGGAAGCGGCCAAGCTTGAAGAAGCTGTTGCCAGGGTCGAGGCTCAACTCGCTCAAACGGTTGTTTCCGAACCTCCTGCTGCCCCCGCCCCAGAATCCACTCCTGCTCCCGCCGATGCTGACGCTGACAGTGACGAGGTTCCTAATCTTACTCAAGAGCCTACTGCTTAATTCTCCCTCCAAAAGTAGACCCTCCACGCTAAGTTTCTGCGCTTGTTTACCGGTACATAAATCTCCATAATCGTCTCTGGTAATCACTTTTGATTACGGACGCAATATTCACCCCCCCCCTCCGGTCTTTCCGCGACCGCCCGAGCTTGACCTGGCGTGGGATCCGAAATTGTTACACCGATCCGACCAGGATCTTAGATCGAAATAGATTGTATTATGGAGAAAGTCAAAAACTACTCTAAGATATGAGGAAACGAACACAAACCAATACTACAGAAGGGAGAGAGGAACCCGAACGTGCTGGGAAACCGACCACGTTGCTTAAATTAATATGCTGAGGAGAAACTTGGGATGAGGAAAGCCCAATACAATGGACGAGGGATAGGAAATAATAGTAGGGTGTATACGTAAGATCGAAGCAGGGGGTAGCGTGCATATGCGTGAGAGCAAGATAGCGAAGCGGCGGGAGAAAACGACGATTATTTCTGGAGGAGAGTGAGGGAGCTACAAATGCATTACACATACAGATGGCAGAAGTTGAAGTTGAAGCGTGGGAGCGGTTCGGAGATGGGGTTGGGTTCAATGGGAAACACCTTGAGGGACAAACAACGTCTGGAATACAACAAATCCACACCTGACACACGCGCAAAATGAGGAGACGGGAAAGGATTATCGTCCGTTGGGCACTGGGAAGTCGAGGGATGATACTTGAGAGGATTGCTGTGGATCGGAGAAGAAAAATCGAGATTATGCCAAACTCCTCCACATGCCGGGTTCAGGGAGTTGATTTCTGGCTTGTATGATTCGCAGTGCTTGCTCGCGGCCGCGACCCTCGCCTTCAAGAGGTTCTGCACCTTCCTCTGTACTTTCCTCGACGATTACCTTGGGTTCAAGCGGGGGAGGAAGCTCGGGCACGGCCCCTGACCGTTCGGACTTCTTAGAGTGCTTGGACGCGAGGAGAGGGGCAATAAATACGGGCAATGACCGTGCAATATCTTCAGGGGGTTCAAATGAGGTCCAGCCTAGGGGTCTCAATATTAGTGTAAACCTAGGAACGATTATCATCGAGACCTGCCTATTTCGTCGTTTATCGACGCAGTTTCACTATCGATCTGGTTCTCAGGAGCAGATCCACGCTTAGCGTCTCCTTCGCCCATGACCATCCTCAGCGCCTTCCTGTTACCCTTGTCCCATAAACCACGGTGACTAGGCGTATGGGCGGCGACGAGCTTCAACATCGCATCATCTTCGTTGGGGGCAAAGTACGGGTTGACCGACTCGGGTGAGCCAACCATGGAGCCAGGAGCGGACTCTTCCTTCGGGGAAATGAGTGCAGATTCCGACGGTGTCACGAGCCGGGAGTTGGAAGTGGAGGGAAGAGATACAGGACGCAAAGAGGACAGCGATTGAGGTAAACCAGATCCCGAACCACCGGGCGTACGCAAGCGTTGATGGGACTTCTGCCGGGATGCCTGGGTAAGTTCGAGGAGAGGTAACGACGCAGCCTCCTTAGAGGGACTGCGATCGGCGTCGTCCTCCAGATCGAAAATCGAAACTAGAGGCAGCGTTGAGCGTGTACACAACAATCCAAAGGGCAGACCAAACCTTCGGTCTGGCCGTTGACTCTTGCATTGATCTGGTTGGCTTCTTTTTCCTTTGTTACATCCCGCTTGATCGTTACCACGTCCGCCTGGACGTCGAACGTTACCTTCCGCTTGCCCTTCTTTGCCTTGGGACTGGTGGTTTCGGTTTCAGACGCCGACTGATCAGGGTTTTGTTGTGGGCTCCGCGTGAGATCCCTATCGACGCCATTAATAGCCGGGGTGGTATCCTCATTGGGTTGCGTGACCTCAGCCGCAGTGGTATCATGTGGTTGAGCGCCCAGTACGCTCGATTCTGGGACAGTTTCGGGTCGGCTAGGGCGCCGGCGACGTTCCATTTCGGCTTCAAGGTTCAGGACGAGTAAGCTCGTGGCCAGATCCTTGGAATCCGACATATCCCTCTTAAAAGGTTCCAGGATGTCGTTCGCTTCGTCGGCTTTGATATAATTTGTCATTGTAGTCGATGAGGCGGTGGACGGCGACTGGGTGGTCTCCGGAATGGCCGAGATAACGGGAAGCTGGGGAGAGCTTGACGGGTTTGACGGGTTTTGGGTCCCTCGTTCCCGCGGATGATGAAATCCAGAAGTCGCCAAAGAGGTAGAAAGCGCGGAGGCCTTCGGAGTCAAGTCTCCTCCATTCGACCGCTGGTGAAGCGCGGGGGTGGGAACGAACTCATTTATCGTGACGAGTGCCCCTGGAGACGGAGAATGACCATGTCCGTTCCACTTGCCACCGTCCTTCCGCCCGTGACCTTGGTGATCCTTCTTGTCTCCGCCAAATATACCCAAACCCTGCCTAAACTGAGACCACAGAGATTCCGTTTGTTGTCGTAATCGGGTCTCGTGAGCTCTAATTTCATCGAGTTTCTCCTGCGTCACGCGTGCCAAATATTCCTCGGCAGCGCCCCGGATAGCCTGGGACTCGGAATTCGCAATCGAGGATAGATAGGAGAATGCTGGGTGTGAGGGTGTAAAGGGTGGGGGTAGGAATAACGGCGGGAGGGTGGGTAAATGCGCCTCTGGTTCAGGAAGAGCGTCTTCGGGGGCAAGTTGGGGGACTGGTGTCATGGGCTCCGCAGTGGCACTATCAGACGGTAGGACGATGCGGAAAGTGCGAGAGTAGGACGGGTTCGCCTCTTCCTGGAGAATGGCTTCCCGCGTCTGTGCGAGCCATCAGCAAAGGATGAGGTAAACGTGACAACCTTTGTATCGGGATTAAAACGCACCAGACATTCTTTGTGCACCTCGACCTTCCCAGTCGAGGCCTTCAATACGTCCTTCTCCACCCATTCTTCGGTGGGGATCACAGGACCAGGTCGCTCCTCTCCATTGAGTACACTAGGCCGCGAGACGCGATAGACGAGTGATTGGCAATTGAGACAAATCAGCGACATATATCGAACGCTTTTTGAGGAATCCTTTGAGTCAGGAAGGACCTTGGATCGCATTCGGAGCGTTAGTTGACTGTGCTCCTACAATCACAGTCATTCAGCCAAAGGGACGCCACAGTAACAGTGCATCGGGAACATACAATAACAATACCGTCATCGTCGACGCTGGTGGGGATGTAGTCGTCATCCCCAGACGGCGAGGCGTCCTTAGGGTTCTGGTGCGAGTAGATTCGGACGTTGAGACATTTACAAGCGTGGGTTGGAGGGTTTATGGCCATCCTGGGATGGATAGAGAGGGCGGAGACACGACGGTCGAGAGAGTTGTTAGGCTCGAGGAATCGCAACCCGCAGCGAAGGGGACGAAATGAGGGGAGATGGCAGGGTGATACTGTTGAGATGACCGTTTGGGGACAGAGAGCTGAGGAAAGCGGCAAGACCGGATGTGCGGGATAGATGAACCACGTGGTCCAGGTTTCATCTGCGGTCTCATGCTGGCGATCTACGGAATCCATTTCGCATCAAGCTTTTTTATTTCACAAACACCCTCCGTCATCGGACTCCATCTCAAATTCTCAGTGGTCGTGGTGGAGATACGGCCAGCCAGCAACGGTATTTTAGGTGGAATTACCCTTCGACGGGCCCCCTTGTCGGTCGCACGGCGGTTATTTGGTCACCAAACCGCGGTCGGAACACTGACAGAGCAACTGATGACCCATTCAAACGGTTACATCACCCACCCACCGCTCGTCAGGTACGCTTAGCCGGACAAGGTCCAGCCAGATCCCATGAACGCCTCGTCCTTCCCAGTCGACTCTCGGCCGATTCTCGGTGGGGTCTATCTCGAGAGGAGGGGGAGGGTGTCCTAGAGGAAAACCGATGAGGAACCGGGATCGCAGTGCTTACATCACGCGTCAATTACCCCGCGTTCACGGCCGTGGACTGTATAGACGGATTGTCGGCCAAGGTTCGGGGCATCGGGACGTACTGTGCGAAGGTTCGTCGGATCGGTCGCCTAGATACTGTTGGCTCGATACCCAACGTAACGTCCAACGCTCAATGCTCAATGTTCAATCGCCGGTGATACAAGTGCGTGACGAAACTGTATCAGGCTGCTCAACGAGATCCGTGGGGACTTACCTTCGAAGATCACCGAGTTACTCCCCGAAGCGCCAGATGATCGGACGGATTTGGTTGAGCGGAAACAACCTAGACAACCGAAGGGGCCATCGAGAGACCCACGGGCCAGACCGCATCTGACGACATCCCTGACCTCAGTGGAATCAGGTGGACGTCGTGGGTGACTGAACCAGAAACAGGTACTCGAGTTCTCCCACGGTTGCTCACTCAACCAGGACCGCGATCATGTCCCAGCTCGACACTTCGGAGCTAGGGCCTTACCTGGCGCAGTCCTGCGCTCATATTTACTTGTCTCTATGAGCTGGGACTGGGGCACTCGCTATTATCTCTATCGGACGGACCTCGCACCGGGTCCGAGACTTTATTAAACGCAGGGTTCCCGATACTTTCCTCCACTCCCGAGCTTAGTCGACATCCAATACTACTCCTGCTCGCAACTGCTACCGACCGTAATATGCGTACTCTTCACATCTGTGCAAGCTGTTCTATTCTGGTGTCACAATTCCTGGGATCATAGGTCGGGTGACTCCAATTATGTCCAGCCCGGGTGCAGATGACGCTCTACACCATCCAGGCTCCCGTTGTAATTTCACAAATGGCCTTGACTCCACCAGATCCTATGGGGCGGTGTTCCCGCTGGTTTGGCTTTTAGGCAAACTCCCAGCAGCGTCGGGGCCCACCGCCACGCTTACCCAGTACGTGTGATCTATTGTGAGGTTAACACTGACTCACAGCCCGAATCATATCCCGGCTGCTCCCGAGGTCCAATCGAAGTGGAAACGGAACAGAACGCTTCTCTCTGAAAGGTTCGCGTTCATTAAGGCCCAGCGGAACATAGATCAGGTCCTAGGGTTCGTTTCTCGCTTTCTTTCATTTACAAGCTCCGTCGGACTTTCGCTACGGTGGGCCGCAATTCAGCTTCAATTAACGATGACGGTGACAATTACTGCTCAATGTCGAAACTCAAGTGCTCAACTCCCATGGATAAACGTTAAGCAGGTAACTCCAATCGAGGGGACCGAGGTGGAGAGGTTTCCACCAGAGCGCTGGACGAATAACGAGACGGGGACCTCCCGTCCCAATCAAACAAACATGTCCAAACCTGATGGGGGAACCCGTTCAATTCTTTCTCGGATGCACACCAGGACACACTCCTCCCATTCACCCCACCTCTTTGGTGATGCGCTGTCGGAAATGAAAAGGATCAATCCCACTTTCCTAGTATGCCCCTTTTGTCAATGGCACCCCAAAAAACTGGAATCACTCGCAGCTGATGATCACAATCGCTCGCTCGTACAGCCATAATCTGACCTCTGTTATGGAATTCGACTATCATACACCAAGCCTCATGTGTAAAGAGTGTTTGTGCTACAGGAATGATGAGGGCGCTAATGTCCTCTTCCGCGATAATGATGATGATGGATCTACAAATGAAGATGGAGGGTGAACCAGTCACCGGTGACCCTAAAACGTACACGCTAAAATCCTACACGAAATGAAAGACTGAGATAAAAATAAATGGAAAATAAGGGTGTCCACCATCCGAGTCTAGTGTGAACGCAGTTCACGGCTTAAGACAGAGGGGAATGTAAAGGGGAAGCAAAGGGGGAATGGGCAAGCATACTGTTTTACTTCTTAGCAGATCGCTTAGAAGTGCGAGAGGCATGACTAGTCTTCCTCTGAGCGTGGGTACGCTTAGAGTTCCGGCTACCGCTGGTGCTGGTGTGGCGGGGTCTCGAGGACGCTGAGTGCGGTTTCCTTTTATGTGTATGAGAAGACGAGGACTTGCGCGTGGTGACGGTTGGACGACCGGAACCACGAGGGACGGGCTGAGGTCGGTTGCGCAAGAACGAAAGGCGCAGCCAAGGTTGCTTGGCGGAGGGTCGCAAGGGTGATCGTCCAGCTTTGGCTCGAGCGAGGTCCTGCAGTTTGCGGTCCGCCTCTTCTTTCTGTCGGTGAACCCGCACAGCAGTAGCTTGTTTCATCTCCTTGATGCCCTGACGGCGCATGGGCTCGTTATCGAGCAGGGTTCCGCGCATCTTAGTCAACCATCCGTGGACGGTCGACGGCAATGGCGTGTTACGTGGCCGGCCGTCTGAGTGATACTACAGATAAGAGGATTGTAGGTTAGACATACAGATACAGATATCGAATCGGAGAGTCGGAAAACTTACAGATTCCCAAACGACTTCGGGCATTCGCATGTTGAAGAGTGGATGGTAGAGAGCAAAGAAGTTACAGGGGAAGTGTAAAAGTGGAAGATGTCTGATAGGAGATGGGAATGAGACGGAGGGGGTCGTGCGTCTTATATACCAAGCGTGGATCCCCCCTCGGGTTGTCGGAAACCCAGAAACTCGGCGGGCTGATGGACGAGCTCAAGCTCAAGCTCCTGCCGGAACGAGCGTTTTCTGTGACGTAAAATGGAAACCGAGTAAGTTCCGACACGTGGCCCCTTTCGCCCAAAGGACGGGACTAAATTTACTGCGTAGTGGGAAATTGGTCTTTTTGTTGGGCCCTTTCCACATCCAACTGTCCACTGTCTCGTAAAGGTCGTAAGCGAAGCGGGATTACCGTTTGAGAGAGAGAATGCTCCGAGGTCCCTCACCTGACATCCATGACGCCAGTGTGCACGTCAACTTCGTGAGAGCTGTACGATCGACCCCGGGAGGTTGGACGTGCCCTTTGCCTCGACAAATCCACGAGGAGTGTCAGTCGGGAAGGTCCTTATCAACTGTCTCACCCCACGGGAAGACTAAGAAATCCTACAGAGGGAGTCGCGGGATCCCATCTTGTAGCCTGCCAATCACCCCAGACACGAGGCCACGAGGCTTCTGAGCGTCGTATCAGACACCATCAGCGAGCGAGCAAGGCAGGACAAAGAAAACACATGGGGGCTTGGCCATTTTTCGCACACGCAGAACGGGCTTGATCTGTCCCCCCCATCCACCACCCCCGAACCTGACCGAGATCCGTATCAACTCTGAGGAGAGAGGGTTGAAGAGAACGGGGGGATCTGGTTATCCACCGCGTAGATCTGCGTTGGGGCTAGGGGAGCTCAATCATGGGAAGAAACGGAGGTGCTGGAAGTCCGAAGTGGAGGCTTTCGGTTCGACCGTGGGGGAGTACCCTCTGCTTTCATTTGGGCACGGCAAAGAGCGCGTCCCCCTTCCCTCTCTCAGCGACTATGCTTACTGTACAGGAGCCCCCCACGCACACTACACGAGCGGGCACCGTCTCGGCTTCCCGAGAGCCGGGTGGCAACCTCAGAGCAAAGTAATATCTGCCAAGTTCATGTTGCCCACGGGTTGGTTGGAGGGTCTGACCCCCTCTAAAGTAGGCTAACTCCTGAAGCTATGAGCGATCACGGTCGCGACTTGGCACCGACTTCGTGAGGCCCCCCTGGTCATATCCTGCTCGCCGCGGCCCCGTTCAGACACGTTCCCATCCACTGAGTCAGCTGCATTGCCTCACGTGCCAACCGAATCCGGATTCAATTCTGTGCTCTCAGGTACCTTTTTGCCTCGTGTTCAACTCCGCCTATCCCGCCCTTGACGCCCATATGTCGGCGCTTTTCGGCTGTCAGTTCTCACGTGCGGTACCCTGAGAGGCGCGCATTGACGGGTTTGCAGTGCTGTGCTGTTTTTGCTGTGAATAACTTGTGCGAATCACCTCCACCCCAACTCTCGATCGCCCCACACTGGTTTTGAGTTTTCTCCAACGTCCGTATACTCACGACCGTATGTCGCGACGCGGATTCCGCTTACTTCAATCCCGGTACGCGACTACAAAAGTACTCCTCTCGAGAGCAATGAGATTCTTCAGACTGCCCCTGGTTCCTGGGATTCCATCTTGGAATTCCTTGTTCTTTGCTTTCTTTCCTGTACATTCCTCCCAGAGATACCCCTTTCGACACTCACGATACGATGGGTTGGAAGAACGTCGATGCGATCATCGGAAACAAGCTCTTGTTGGGAAAGTACGTGTCTTGTACTCCCTTTGGAACCCTCCTGGATAATTAACACTCCTTTTAGTCTTGTCGCTGCTCGAGCTACTCGAACACTCTCCGAGCGTGGGGTCACCCACATCGTGTCTGTCTGCACCGATGCTATCCCAGCTGACGTTCCTGCTGGCGGGATCAAGCAACTGAGGATTTCGATCCCCGACATTCCCATCGCGGACCTGCTCATTCACTTCCCTGCCGCGTGCCGGTTCATCCACCAGGCCTTGGCCGAAGGGGGCGTGGTTTTGGTGCATTCCAACGAGGGCAAGTCTCGGGCTGCTGCTGTCGTGGCTGCATATGTGAGTACCTCCACTAGACCAGATAACTTGTACATCGAGCGCTGAAATGACCGGTATTTAAGATGATGGCTACTCAGCACATTAGCGGGCCCGCAGCTCAAAACGCGCTTCGTAGAATTCGCGAGCAGGTCTGGCTTAACGCGGGTTTCCAGGAGCAGCTCGTGCTCTGGGAGCTCTGCCAATACAACGTCACGCCAGACAACGGGATCTACAAGAAATGGCGCATGGGGATCGACAACGCCTTGCATCGTTCTTGATATCATTTTCCTTTTTCTCATACCCTTTCAATCTCCTGAGGTTTCGGGAGTTCAGGATAGCAGTCTTAGCATGGTATATATTGTATTACTATTCCAATAATTCTCTCCATCTCTCGTATTGATATCTTCTATTCGTCTTGTTTCTTGACATCCACCTCATAACGCATACCACGCCCCTAGGATAGTATAGTGGACTCTCCTTCTCCCTCTCTTTCTCCCTCAATAGATGCTGTTACGATTACTGTCCATAGTCCAAAACAATCGCATACGATCTCAATCGGTTATATTATCTCCCACACCCTGATATCATATCGGTGCTCTACCACAGCTTGAACATACACGCGCCGAAGCGCCACAGACTAACGAGTGGACCAGGAGCGGACACTTTACACAGGCGCGACTCAGCCAAAGATCTAAAAAGATCCAAGAGGTTGGTACGATCGGTTATCATGGAAACCCGGGAATTCGTTATCTCGATCTACTTTTTGTCTCTTTTGCTCACTCACTCCCACTGAGCTCATCCGAACCCACATACTATAGTGACCCGTATAACCGATCGGTGACACTTCGGGATCCTGAAGCTGTGGGATGACAAAAATCGAGAAGAAGAAGAAGAAGCAGGCGGGCAAGGGTATTCTGCGTCATCGTGGGCTCCACAGGGACCAGGGGCTGAAGGCGTTTGAGGTGAGGTGGCTGTACGCATGTCAGCACCTTGCGTCATACCCCGCCCCGTACTTCCTTCGCAAAGCGGGGAAGCGAGGGTCCAAACGAAACCCTAACTCTGAGAGGTTCCCGCCCAAACCCGGCAACCGGGAACGTTGGAGAACCGGAGCGCTCACTTTCTGAATTGGCCGTCGAATAAAGTTTGATCGGGAACTTCAAGTTGGATAAGCATCCCACGCTTGCAACGTCCCACCCAAAGTCCTACAGGATTTTCGAATTCCACCATCAATGTTCCTGGCTCTTTGTCACGCCTTACCCAATTCGGTTGCGATCTCAGATTTGCATGGTCGTCACCCCCTCCCCGCCTTCCGCTCCGGCTACTTCGAGTACCAACGGAACCGGACTATCGCCTGATGCAGTGAGCGGGCCCAAACCCTCCCCGCGTTTAATTAACGTGTGTGACGCAGGAGGCTATGAACCACGATCGAGGTCTGTGCGGGATTAGCGTCCCCCTTTTGCAGGAACACATTGCAATCTGAGGGTCCATCGCTCTGGCTAGCGCGCCCCAAGCTGTGGTTTTCCCCACGATGTGAACAGGATCCTGCCAACACGGTCGCAAAGTGGACGAACTGGTGGCATTGACATATCCCGGGCTCACACCGGGAGGAAGTTGGCCGTGAGGTTAATAAATATACAAAGAACCTCGGGCTCCAAGAGGTTTCTACACCGTGTTTTAACTAGAATTTCACACCCAATATGCCCTATGAGAACCACATATAAAAGAGTGGACACACGATTCGACAACGAGGCACGTGGGAAACAAGTCGTAAGTCAAGACGCAAAATAATGAAGGAGCCGTGGTGAGTCAACGGGTATGAGGGTAGGGGACAGGATGGTATATGTTTTCGCGACATGTCACACACCGCCCTACAGATCGATCGTGTGAGACTCCATCCTATCAAACGAATCCGAGTCAAAGGGTGTACCTCGATCGAAACGGACATAGGGGTGTTCATGCTACCCACGATCAATAGAGCCTGCGCTCAGGATCGGCGAAAGGGTGGTTCGGAACCGCATTGGGATCCTCCACCTGTCCTTGGTAGTTGTACTGCTGGCCTCGGTGGGACATGGCGGCTGCGTAGGCGGTTCCGGGCGCGAACGATGATGGACGCTCAACAACCGATCCCCGCTCAGGAGGGTATTCTAGACCGTTGTAGTTTGCAAACTGGTCCGGATACTGAGTTGGATATTGGCCGGTAGCGCCATAGTGAACGTCGCGGGGCATGTACGCCTGGTTGCTCGCTGGGGAAGTCAAATCGGCAGCGCTGGGTCCGAGTCCGTATTCGTTACCGCCGCCGATGTTCTGGCTACTGGTGACGCCCCTGTTGGTCCTACCGGTAGCGGGAAGCTTCTCGAAGTAGGTGTCTAGCTCGTCTTGGTGCTTGCGCTGGCGGGACTTCTTTTTCAAGTAGAAGATCGCACCAGCAAGGATGGCGACACCGAGCAAAGCAAGGATGGTAAAAGTAACACCCACGGCTGCCTTGTTCTTCAGGAAACTGGAGGCGAAGTGTCAGTTGTCATTCGAATAAGAGTCAGTAACACAAACTAACGAGCTTCCAGATGCGGTACCAGTCTGCACATTCCCCCCAGCAGATTTGGTGTCGCTGGGAAGTGAACGAGTGGAACTAAAGACGCGGTAGGATGTGTTGCCTGGGTTTGTGGCCGGACGGCTGGTAATGGTAGAAGGTGGGAGCGAAGTCGTCCGAGATGTGCTGCTAGAGGACCTGAATGTCAAGTGAGCTTTGTGGTCGGATCTCGCGGAAGGGGAAAAAAAACTTGCGAGGATGAGGAAGACGAGGTGGAAGAGCTGGAAACCGTTGAGGATGAAACCCCAGATGATTGCGAGGAAGAAATCGGTGGTTGGGCGGTAGATGATGACGGGGACGAGGGAGGACGGGAGGTTGTCCCGGGGGTTTCCGGAGTAGTGGTCGGCGAAACGACAGAGCTTGAGGGTTCCACAGTAACACTTGGAGGTGCAATGAGCGGGACAGAGGATGTGGAAGTGGTCTGTCGTTTGTGCAACCAATGTCGTTTTTCATCAACGTCGTGAGGGATAGCATTTACAAACGAGAGCGAGCAGAAAAGAGTGACTGAGAGAACGAGAGTGGGCCACCGCATGTTGAGAGAACCAACGGGCGGGGTGGGGAGGCGTGCGGCGGTGGGGAAAGGCGCGGTGGGCGACGGAGGGTGCTGGTGAGAGAGCGAACGTGAAATGGGGAATCTAAATAAGGAGATTGCCTGCTGTCCCACTATAGGTCCCACAATTCCCACGTGCCTCCGACCAACCCCCGACTCAATCACTCCTCCTATCTATCCGAGTCTCTGTAGAATCGTCGGTCGTGCGTCAGTGACCTCGAGAACCTCTACAGCGACCTGCTCGAGCAGTCCACTCTCCGCCAGAGCGTTCAACTTGGCCTCGCTCCATTTATTTTGCGTTCTGTGTCGTATCTTGTTCGTAAGCTTCAGTTTCTCCTACACGACCGGTTAACGCGAAGCGTTCACATAGCCGCCGGCAAAGCATAGTGATGGGGGGAGCTGACACATGCCTTTTGTCGCAACTGCGGCCAGAGCGCGGGTAACCCTTCGGCGACTCTGAACTGATGCGCTCCGTTCCATATCCAACCCCTCTGAGACAGGAGTGGTAAGTTCTCACGGGCAGAAAATGCGGGATGGACTTACCCTGTGAATTGGGAACGAGAACAGCTGGAAGACTGCGGCTGGGTTCTCCTTCCCCTTGAGATACTTCTTTATCTTATCGACGTCTTCCCGCTCCGCCCAGTCGATGAGGTACGTCCCGTCCTCCCTCTCGAGCCAGAACGGGTCGTAGAGGAATATCATGTCCTTGTGGATGTGTATCCTCGGACCGAGTTTCTTTGGAAGTATCATTGTCCTGTTTCATGAGCGTCAACGGATCTATTCGGCCTTTGATAAACGAAGGCTAACTCTTCAAGTTTGAACACCTATAGAAAGTTCCATCAGTTCGAGAGTTTATATGCTCCACACTGAGCAAGACAAAATGACCTCTCCATTGTTCAATCCAAGTCTCTCGACCAGGTCCGTGGACTCGAATGGACCACGCGCGTATGTGGCTGTCTGGGGCGGGTCTTTCATTTCAAGATACCAGTCTCTGGTCCCTGGGACTTCGCTTGGAGAAAGATCGGATCCTTCGGGTTCCGATGTTCTCGCTCGGGACGTTGCCCGAGACGCTGGTCGAGAAGTCTTTCGCGACTGCAGCCGGGGTGGAGTACCGACGGCGGAGGTGGGTTGACTGGTGGTCGAACCAACGGTGGTTGAACCAGTTACGCTTGGACTTCCTACACTTCGTGTTGACCTTTGCTTCGCCAAATGCTCCGAGATTGAAGACATCATCGACGGGGACTGAGATCGCACTGAGCCTCCTCTCGAGGAGTGGATCGAGGTTCTCCGGTCGTACTCTCCCACTGGTGACATCCTCTCCTCGCGAACGCTGACGTTTGACCGCTCGGGTGTCCTCACACCCACTGATGACTGGACGATCGCAGCCGCTTTGATTCAACACGAGCTTCGAACAAAGTCGAACAAAGCGGCTCACCCCAATTTTATCTCCGGAAAAGCATCCGCGAATAGTGCCCTCCAGCGTCTCCAACCTCTGTAATGCACCGTTCCTTTCCCCGGTGATCTCTTCGATTCTCTGCGTCTGAGCATGATGTTTCTTCCTCAACGCCTCCGTATCGGCTACGGATTTCTCTCTCAAGGCATTGAGCTGGTCGTTATCTGATTTGAGTTTCACAATCTCCTTCTCCAGTTGTACGATCCGATCCTGCAGCGCGTCGAGCGTAGAGGCATTGTTGGTGGCATAGTCGAGTTGGTGTTGGAATCGTTGGGTGATTTTGTTTACGATCTTTGTGACTCCGTTTAACTGGCCCAACGTCGATTAATGAAATAGACGAGCATAAGACGAGATGGGCGGATGGGAGTGAGTGTGGCTGCTGAAGGAACGTACCTCCCTCTGGATTGCTTGGATCTCTTGGATGTCCCACATACTGCAAAATACACACGTGCCTTTGCGTACACGATTCAGACGTTCAGCTCGTGCGACGGCGATACGGAGAGAGATGCGGTGGTATTTTGGTTGAATGTGACAGCCCGGAGCTCGTGCTAAGTAGTAATCCCGCATCACCTCTCTTCGTTCATCGCCGTCATCGGCCGAGACTCTTCATTTCCGTCCGTGCCCCCACTCCGCGTCCCGAAATGACCTCGAACCACACTACTCTCAACGACCTACCGCAAGAACTCCTCGACGACATCATAGACCTCCTCCCACACAACGTCAATCTCAAAGGATGCGCATTGGTCGGGAAGCGTTGGGTCCGTCGGTGTCAAGAACGGTTATTCGAACGGCTCACCCTTCCCGATTCGTTCTCACGGACGGAACGGTGGAAGAGGCCTGTCATGGAGAACCAGCCCTTGTTGTTTTCGTACGTTAGGATGTTGACTCTGGTGGGGGTCTATCCCCCCGATTGGATGGACCCCGACTTCGGACAACACATGAGCTGTTTTGGTGGAAGTGGCAGTGGGGGCGTCGGTGGGCCTGGGAACGCGATGCCATGTCGAGTGCACACTCTGAAGCTCGTGGATTCGTCGGTGGACGTGGACGGAGAAGTCATCTCTCGAGTTCTGGGACCTCTACGCTCAAGCGTCCGAACCGTAATCATGGGCTCGGTCAGTACACCCCCAGTCATGGACGTCAGACCCTTCTTCTGTATGTTCTCCAAACTCCAGAACGTACACATACCCGGTCCCCAGTTCTCCAGCGTTATCCCCAATGGGCAATCAAGGCTCGCGAAAGAATTTACCCTACCACCACTGAATGGAGAACTCAGATTGTTGTTCCTCTATCACGGTGTCGAGGCCGTCCTCTCTTCGCTTTCGAAACTTCCACTTCGATTCCAGTCAATAACAGTGTCGCCTCCCGGTGGACGGTGCGATCTCGAAATCGATAATATATTGGCCACCTGCGGGGAAACGGTGAAATCGTTCCACGTAAGGCGCATGAAACTCGGTACGCCCCTGCTTTCTGCCCGAATCCCTACTACCCGAGTACTGATGGACGAAACCCCTCAGACGTGCTGGTGCTCCGCCCAATTACTCTTAGCCCCTGCATCCAACTCGAAGAAATTCGACTGAGCCTCCGAGATGCTCGAGATCCCGGACCAGGGACGATCCACCTTTTCGACTCGGTCACCTCTCCCCACCTCTCCCGGATCGTCCTCCATTTCGTCGTCCCTCTCAACTCCCGGAAGATCGACTCATCTATATACCCCACCGACTGGATCGGTGTTGACGAAAGCCTGTATAGGTTGGCAAAGCGATTACGGGTGATGCACGAATCCCAGACTTCAGTGTCTGATACCACGCGGAGTTGGACGGTACCGAGGCAAAAGAAAGGGGTGATGAGGTTGGACGTGAGGATTGAGGCACGGTTCTTGTTCGTGCCCAAGGGCACGGAAAGGGTGGACCTTGGTGTCTTCTTGTCAAAGTTCAGGGAGGTCGGAGACGTCACCTTCGTTCCACAGAAGAT
>Ga0307511_10001788_pt1 | contig 22623 bp, 25 predicted proteins | sample 13_EM_MG_FD_200266 | JGI IMG/M metagenome (GOLD analysis project Ga0307511, IMG submission 200266) | Populus trichocarpa ectomycorrhiza microbial communities from riparian zone in the Pacific Northwest, United States - 13_EM | ecosystem: Host-associated > Plants > Roots > Unclassified | place... | reverse complement strand
TCATGATTGGCCAACGTCCTTGAGGGGCCAAAAGTGATTTTGATTCCGCGCGAAATTCCCACACTCATGGATTACGAGGGAGGCAGGGCGGAGATTGATTACCTCTGGAAGGGGTGAAAGGTACGAAGTTCTTGGCGAGAACCAACTGAGCCATTGCATGTGGCCAACCGTCGTCCACTCAGGTGCACTAGCGGTTGTAAGTATCGAAGGTCGTACACGTTGCGCGTGCCCGGGGCCGCAGGTCCCGGGCACAATGCCAATATGCATTGCTCAGCAATCGCAGATTACACCCCGCACCGCCCGACAAGTTCGCGAGTGGCCAGCTAGTTTTCGACATATCGAAGCCGTAGCCGCGTTCCGCCGACATCCAATATTCATCGTGCCAGAAATTCACCCGAGAGAAGCCCGCCGTTCCAGAAATTCGCCGTACCGGATGTCAGGCATTCGGCGAGCGTCGGCCTCAGTGTTCTCTACTCTCTTGTTCACGTTCGGTTGAGTTTGAGCACCACCGACGCGAATGTGGTGTCAACGATTTCCACGAAGTCGGTGCACTGGGTTCCGGAACGTTCGACATGTGGCTGATCCTCTATACCCTTCGAGCCACTCCGCGGTGGATGGACCATCCGCCGGGAAGGGAACTTTCAACGTACCTAACCTATTCCACTAACCCAGATTAACCGTGTCAGAAATCGAACCCGCCGTTCCAGAAATTTACCGTGCTGGACGTCAGGCAACAATTTTCAGTCCGCCGGGTCAGCGGGCGTCGGCCTCAGAATTGATCTCCAGTTCGCATTCGGTTGAGCTCGGGCGACACCAACGAGAATGTGGTGTCCACGAGAGGGAGCTACTAGGTCGGCGGTTTCCCCAGCGTCTCTGATCTTTGATCCGCTCCCACTTCCACCATCCAAGTGGAGCTGTGCAATCTCTCGCGATCCTCAGCAAGACGCGACTTGTGATAGGCGATAGAGGGGGATAAGACTGCCTGGATAGAGTTCCTGGAACCCAATAAGGTGCGAGTCGAGTTCGTCCCACCGAGATCCACGTCTACTGACACGCTCCTACAGACGTTGAACTGCAAGTACACGATGGATAATCAAGCGTTCAACGGACCCCCGTTGCAATACCACCTCCACATACGGCTTCCCGCCCAGAGACGACGTGTCCCAGACCGAACACATGGTGTGTGCGACCGGCATCCTAATATCCGAAGAACCGCTCACTGGACGCAATATCGCGGGTGTCATGCTGCAGACTGCGACTGCATCTGGAATGAGAAACGAGTGACATCAGCGTCCACCTTCGCGCCCGGCGTCCAATGGTTCAAGGCATACGAGGTAGCCAAACAGCACAATAGGGTCATCGTTTGAGGTTTCAGTGCGAGAGGAAGCATCGGTGCTGCCGGCGGTTGGGTTTCAGGCGGAGGCCACAGCGCGATGGCTCCAAACTACGATCTTGGTATTTCAAACTCGCCTCATGCCGGACCCGGTCGTACTCACATGATTTTGCAGGTGTGGACAACGTTTTTGAGATGACGATCATCACTGTAGACGGTAATCACATCGTGGCCAACTCGTACAGCAACCCGGGCTTAGATGTTATTACTTCGGTCACCTACAGGATGCACCCCTCCACCCCCTTCTCCGCCGCATTCCTCCTCGCCAACTCCACCAACCCCACCTCTACCTGGAACTTGCTTACGGAGATCGTCCGTCTCACCCCCCCGCTCATCGAACACGGTTACGGAGGCTACGGCGGTGGGTCTGTCGACCAGCTGCAATTCTTCATCCTATCACCCAACACCATGGCGGAAGAAACTCAGGCTGTTTTCACGCTTTTCGACACCGCACTCTCCCAAGAGGGCCTCCAGATCCAAAATTCACTGTCGTGTTCGAAGATTTCTGGAAATTCTATGACGCCATCTGGAACACAGACGGTCAAGTCGGCTCCACGGCGGAGATTCTATCTTGGTTGCTACCCGAAGAGGTCGTCAAGACGGACAAACCCGAACGGTTGGCCGGGGAGCTTTGTGAGTTTTCGTTTTTCACCACCAGGGAAGCGGAGTGGATCCCCGAGAATTTCTTTTTCTCCCATTAGCCTCGTCACCGGTGGAGAGGTGTCCCGCGTAGACCTGGAGTCTACGGGTCTGAACCCTGTCTGGAGAAATCGTCTCGTCTACGCGACTCTTGGCACGGGCTGGGAAGATGGTGTCAATTCGACTCAGATCGAGGCTGCTCGCCAGCTTCTCATCCAGGATATGAAGATCCTCGAAGACATTGCCCCAGAATCCGGTGCATACCTTAACGAGGTAAGAATCGCCCGCGCATTCCACACTGATTTAGCTTCTTTTTCTTATTCTACAAAAAAAACACTGACCGGGCGGTCGGGCGTGTACAGGCTTCTAGGTACGTAATCGACTGGAAGAAGTCCTCCTTTGGTACTCACTACAGCAAGCTCCAAGCCATCAAGCGAGAATGCGATCCGGAATCCCTCCTCATGGTTTACAAAGGCGTTAGATCAGACGAGCGGGACCCATATCTCATTTGCAGAGTCCGAGGCTACTCACATCCGGTGGCGCGACCTTCGAGCACCGCCATCCATAGTTCACGACCCCATCACGACCATCCTAGGTCCGCTGGTTTAATGACACACCTGTAACGCCTCCTTTACAATCTTTCATTAATCACGACCATTCAGTTTTCGTTCGCGGTTTTCCCTTCGGAGCCAAGACTATCAGAGTCGAGGTGTGGGGGAGAGCTGAGTTAGGCTACAGTGATACGACCTGTCGTTACTACGAAAAGTGGAATGAGAGGAACCTACGATGGACGTCTGGGGTCACCGTATTGGTTTTAGACTCCTGTACTTTGATGAATACTTGGTTTTCGTATGCGACCATATACAATTATTTCAGAACATAAAAATCGACGGACAATCCGTGGTACATATGGATGGTTTGAGATAAGAAACGCGTTCGGATACAATACGAGTAAGGAGTACATTTACAAGACAAAGATACAATTAAGTGCGAGCAGGAGGTGGTGGCGTCGAGGGATAAAGCTGGAAGTGGAGGACGCGCGGGGAGGTAGTTCGTCGGATGGGTTGGAATTTGTCAAAAAGTCGGATGAGCGGGATCCTGTCAGTGACTACTAATACGTGTCATCCCCAACCGATAGCGGGAAAGCAGGCGGAGGCGGTTGGGCTGGTTCTCCAGCCTCCACGTTGACGGATGAAACCGATCTAGAATGCCAATTGGTGAGTGTGCACAAGGCAGATGAAAAGACAACTCACGATGCATTCTGCCGCGAGGCTGATTCAAGACCAGCTTGTTCGCAAACCCGCTGAAGGTGCTCAAGACACTGAGTTGTATTGTCGACAGTTACCCTCTGCAGCTGTCGTTCAAGCTTCTTGGCGGCACCGGGTCGCTGACGGAGTAGCGACAGCGTCACGCGCTCCACGTCCTCTGGTATCAAATCGGTCTTCAGACACCACAGTGTATACCAGACGAAGCCCATCCAGCACTCCAACTTATCCCACTCCTGCGCTTCCTCAAGGGAAACCATGACCTGCATCACTTCGTAGTTGGTGGACCTAGGGGTTCGCCTCTCGGGGGATTGGATTTCGTCCAGCCACACATCGTTAAGGGCGCCATCCCCTACCAAGCCGAGTGCAAGCTCCAATATCAATTCCCAATATGGGTAGCTTAATGACCGCCGCCCCTCCGGAGATCCTACAACCTCCGCGAGGAGCGTCAATAAGCTGCATTTGTCGTCCATATCAGGTACGTCGTCGATGCCAATACCCAGGCGATCCAACAGCATGATGATTCCCTCCGCTCCAGCCGGCTCGAACAGACGGGAGGGACGATGGAAAGCGGGGGACGTAATAGGATATATGGTGAGTCGCCGCAGCCTCTGGGAAAAAGAAGTAACACGCCCAAGCGAAACGAGGTACGCCACCCACAGGTTGAGGAGCTCAGGTGACATGTCGGGAATGAAGTATATGGCCCAAGCCTGGAGGAGGTCTGCGATTGTGTCGTCACTCCCGCTGTTGGAAACGATATCGACGACATGTTGGTAGTGTTTGGTGGAAGGAAGCCACGCGCCGGCATCAGGAAAAAGATGTGATCGAGGTCTTGCCTCCTCGGCATGACCCTCCCGTGTCAATACGATGCCACAAGATATTGCTATCTATTGAAATATATTCACGCACCAGGATGAGCTCCAGGCATTGGAACGATGAGAGCCGTATCATCCTGATGGGTCAAGATCTTGGCTGTATCGTCGAAACCGATTTGGCCTGGCGGAGTGATTGACTGATGGCTTAAGGATGGGGTAGATCGCCAATAACTTTTGTTCTATGGGGTTCTAAGCTACGAAAGTTTGTATTTGGGACATTCAGACGTGTACTAGTCGTTGCAAATATAGAATTGCCCCGGAGTGCTTGGAAATCGGTCATAGGGCACCAAACCCCAAGCCGCCCTCCAAGGTCTCGGAAGGTTCGTCAACCCCACCATCGCCCCCATCGCCTTCGCCGTCTTCATCGTCTTCACCACATTCATCGCCTTCACCGCCTTCATCGCCCTCGTCGTTGTTTTCATCATCTTCGTCGTCTTCATCTTCTTCGTTTTCATCTTCTTCTTCGTCTTCTTCGTCTCCTTCGCCCTCATCCTCATCATCACTTCCACCATCTTCATCATCATCTTCGTCTTCTCTCTCCCCACCCTCCGAATCTTTGCTACCACCACCATCGTGGCTGTCGCCATTCATTCCATTGGTATCGGCACCCGTGGACGAAGTGGGGATTCCTGAAATGGATGTATCCTCACCCCCGTCGTCCCGGGCAACCAAGCCGTTACCGGCTTCGCCTGTGTCGCGGTTGACGTTGGGGAGGAATCCAACGAACTCCATCTCGAGCTCCCTCATGTAGGTGTGGCCAATCCCACCGCCCAAGAATCGCATGAATATATCCCTGTCTGCAAAACTAGTTTTGGGTGAGTGTTTGTTCGGCGATGCAAGGGGATTTGGTACATATTAACATAGAACGCCTTCCAATCTTGATTGCTATCGCGATCCTGCTGTCGTGCGAACGAGCGACTCCCCAAACCGTCCGCGACTTGGCCAAGGTTGAAAGCAGGGATCAAGTGGATTGCCCGGAGTACCTGGGACGGGTCAACGAAGCCGAATGCTTCGGACGTGCTCCCAGGGCACGCGAATTTGACCCGAGGAAGTTTGAAACTATCAACACCAAAAGGAGCATACTGGTCCACCTCGAACCATCGAACCAGCAGGAATTCCAGAGACTGGATACCTCTGTTCGAAGACCCCACACCTAGGTATTGCGCTTCGACATGGAACACCCCAATAATGCGTGCGTATCGATAGGGATGTTCGTTGCTCGTTGGAGCCAGGAGCATGATATCAGCTTTTGTTCGGGGGTTTAAGCAATCCTGTGCCCGGCGGATATCATATGTAGTGTAGTTGACCTTGAACGTCCGGTGTTGGTAGACACGAGCGCCGATGACCTCGAGGGTAGACCGGTCATCGCGAGTGAAGTGGGAGGCCGCCGGATTGTATGGTTCGTCTCTGAGGCGAGATAGGAGGTGGTCTTTCAGCTTAGTGCTAAAATCCTAGACCGCAGCCGTGTGAGGGGCGTGGAAGGAATTCGAAGGCGAGTAAGATTACCTTGAGTGCTGGGTCTCCACGGGATTCAGCTAACCAGTCAACGAGTTTGAGCATATGGTTTTTACCATCCGAGATGAGATGGTGTCTTTCAGGGTGGTTGGGTACCACCGGAGGGCCATCAGTGTTACCTCGCAGGGAATGGCCACGCTCCTTGATTCTTTCGTTGCGTTCCCTGATCGCTCGAAGGATCCGGATGCGGCGTTCTCGTTTTGCGATTTGTTCTGCATATCCTCGCTTGCTGGTTCGGGGAAATATTCGTTTGACTGTCCGGTGCTCCTGTTCACCCTGGAATGAATTGTTCAACGGATAGACAGAGTGGGAAAGTGCAAGGACAAACCGGTTGCGTGCTGTAAACGTCCGTTGTCCCAAAGGTTCGGATTGCCCGCGGGTAATCTCCGAGTGCATGTAGCTTATATGTCCGAAGGCTGAAGACTTTCTTACGAGCATTTGACTGAGTGCGTGATGTCTTCCCCACCGCCATCTTGCAGGGTTTAGCCGGTTTACGTGCGGCCAATGCAGACTTGCGGCGGGCACGAGCCGCAACCTCTTTGGGGAGTTCCCTTGTGTCGTACTCCTCGCACGTTGATTTGACAAATGCTCGAAGTTTACTGCCGAGCACCTTCGTCACAACCTCAAGGTAGGTGACCGACCACTCGGTGTGAAGTCTGAGTTTTGCGAGGGCGTGCCAGGTTGCCAGGGTGTACAGGAGGTCAATGATGGTGGAATTGTGCGTCCCAGGAAGCAGGTCCTCGAACACAGGAATCGCACACTTCGGGGCAGAAAAAATGAGTTCAAAGTGTTGGCAACACGGGCAAATAATATACCTGAAGTAGGTCCTCGAAATCACGAGCAGCGAGCTTCTTCAAGTCCGAGGGATTACTTGTGAATCGTCGGATTGTGTCGATGCCAAAGGTGGGTACAAGACGGAATCTGATTCCAAAAGTTTATGTGTGAAAATGATCTTCTGATTTACCTATTGTCGTGCTTACCGTCGGTTTAACTCCTGTACCGAAGCATTACCTTCTGCACATAGGATGCGAATGAGGTGGGTGAAAAATGCCTTGAAAACACCCAGCTCGAAGTCGTGCATCAAGTCCGGAGCAAGTATTGAGTAGAAATCGAAGTCAAACTTTCCGAGCTTATCGTTAAAGGCATTCTATGGGCTTTTGTGAGACACTGCAATAGTTAAGGCACACAAATCTACGGGAGACTCACGCGCGTTGGGACCCATGATTTCTCACTGAGGACCCGCTCAACCTGGGCTCCCGTAATTTTGTACCCACGTTCAAAGATCCATTCACGGGTCATTTTTACATCTTCTGTGTGCGGTTTTGAGCGCATGCGAGGCTTATTCCGTCGACGCGAGTCATTCAGCGTGCCAAGCTCAGCGATCTGATCAGCTTTCACAAAGCAACAGGGGCAGGGACATGCTCCAAAGTTCTTGATGTTTGCGAGCAGAACTCTGGATATACAGAGCTTCAGAGTTGCAGCACCTCAATGAAATAACAAACGCACTTTTCGGGGTAATCTGCAGAGTAAACAAAGAACCGGGGGAATATTCGACGAGTGATTCCATCCGAGCACCGGATAAGAATGCCGTTCTCGTAGGCATCGATGAATTCCTCATCAAGCAGAAGCATATAGATAGCGTGGATGAGGTCCCGCTTCAAGTGGGTAATTTCCTCAGCGGTTGCCGGTTCACCAAAGTGCTTCATATAGGCGTCCTGGATTTCATCCGGAAGCTTGGGGAACGTCAGTCATTGATACCTTGTAAGACAAACTTGACGAACCGATGGGAAGTATGCAACGTGGTGAGCAGCAAAGGAGCTGGGTCTACAACGATCATACTTCGACTGATTCCCGAAGAAGATGTACATCGGCCAGAGAGAGGCGGGCCCAAAGGAACCGAGTCGAGTCGAGTCTGAATACACTGACATTGACGCAATGGCAACTTCAACGTCGGGACCATCGCGTGTTTGGTTCTTCTGCCGGATCTCTTCATATGCGTCACGCATTGCATCCGATGAGAAGGCCTCGCCATATACTCGTACAGTCGGTCCATTGGGATCGGGTTTCCAATGTTCAGAGAATGGGACGAAATGAAAATCGGAAGCGGCGTCGCTCTGCAATGCGCCTTTGATGACGTCAACGAGCTTCCGATAAAGCACACCTTTCACCTCGAACTCCGGAGCCTTAGATTCTGGACACTTGACACCTCTATGAGGTAGGCGAAGCTTGACAGATCCATTTGTCCAGTTGGCACATGCGAGGTGGTCTTTGAGTGAGTAGGAATCCAGTCGTTTATTCAGTTGGGAGACGTTGATCTTCTTCAGGTCAAAAGTGTTGAAGTGATCGGCTTGTGTGGTCGTCACGAAAGCTTGGGCCTTCTCTTCTGAAAGCTCAGAGGGGATACCATTGGCCCATTCCATAAAATTGAGTTCGGTGGGGTTGCTGAATGGACCATAGGAGAGCTCTGGAATACCGGCAGCGAGCTGTCCGTTTGTGTCCGGCTCGCGAGTTGATTCGGCGGTGAAATATGCATTGTGATCGACAAGCCCCGACAATCCCACCACTGGATTTCTTGCAGGGGTCGTGGAGTACACCCGAAAGACTCCGTAACTGTCTCGCTCCGTGCTTATCGGCTCAGTGGGAGGGAGAATAGGACGTTCTTCGGGTTGTTCCTGGGGAGGGGGATCCCTTGCACACTCCTGCTCGGCAAGCCGCTGTCGATTTGTTTGGTATGTGGGAGTGTGATCAAGTGGCATGAACGATGTCGGGATGAAGTCCTTGTAACGTCGAGGGTATCTCCGCACCCGCTTTTGTGGTAAGGACTCTGGTGGTTGCCCGCGATCGTGCTGCTCTCCGTTGCACGAATCAACCTTACAGGGGGTAAGTTCATGTATCCTGACGAGGACAATCAACAGAGTACCTGCAGGGCATCTGCGCTGACTTCCACACTTCGTTGGCGTGGGGCTAATTGGCGTTTTTTCTCTTCCTCCTCGAACTGCTCAATTTGCCGTTTTCGTTTCCCAAGAACTGACGAAAAACTCTCCTTTGGATGACCCCGGTTGATGTGAATGGTCAAGCCGCTGTACCGGTCAAATGTCCGCCCACAGCCTTTGTATGGGCATGAGTAAGTCATCGCCAGTTGCGCGTGTCAACAATCTCTGATCACAATGGGGATGAGCAATCGTGGGACAGAAGAGACAATGTTTTCCATGTCCTCTCACCCACTTGTACGTGCTTTCGGAGAGATGGTGGAGAGCGGCGACGCTTTCAGGGTATAGGGTTATCAAGCTTAGGAACGGCCCGAAGTGCGAGCAATGCTCATCGGCAAGGTTCCGTGTTTCGCTTGTTCCTGATTTTCAAATGCGTCACCTAACTAGACCAAAGGTCGATTTATTAGGCTTTTTTCGGATCTCGCATCTCTTATAAGCCAGGGAAAATCTGGTCCAAGGCAACTCACTTGATTCGAATGCCCTCTGACGACTCGTCGAGCACAATAACCCCCGCTGAGGCTCAAGCCCTTTCGACTGCGCTTGCAAACGTTGCTGCTACGTTGACAACTACTCCTTCAGGACGGGTGAGACGAACAAAGTATGTCAGATTCTTCTGACATCACTGACTCCAACCGCTGACTCTACTGATGGAGGATCAACGAGCGGCATCGCGCCCTCGTTCACGAAGGCTATTATATCCGACGGGCTCTCGATTTGTGGTGTAACATATATGAAGCATTCAAGGCTGGCATCACAGAAGACATTCGGCGGCAGGGCGTCGAAATCGGAGAGGATGACAACCTCCTACCGTGAGTGATCTGTACACCCGAACTTTGACTGTCATCGCTGCTCCTCACCCACCTCAGTCTTGAACCAGGGGTGAAGGCGAGGTACCTCCGAGTCTATAACACCACCCTTGACCGCCTCCCGTGGCTGAAGGCATCGCTCAATGATTTCATCAAGGACGGTTCGATCATGGGCTTTGCGAGAGTAGTATGTTTGTGCGCCATTTGTCATTGCATTAATCTCACTCGAAATACATCACCCGTGAAGATCGAGGACTCCGCTCAGAACGGCCGCGGTACCGATTCATCGCACATGAAGATCAGCTCAATAAACTATATGCCGCTCGATCCAACATCTCCCGACACACCGGCAATCCCGATCGACGCACTCAAGGCTTTCCGTGGATTCCACCATGCTAGGACGGCGGCGCTCCTTTGCCCGAAGGAATACTTAACTGAGTACCAGCAAGATCCCGAGACGTGAGTGTCATCCGTGGCATGGCAGATGTGCCGTACCTTACCCTTTGCAGTACAATCAAGAAGATTGAAGATGGGGAAATACCCGCAACATCTAGGGAGTGGCCGGCATTCCTGTACGATCCAAATCACCCATGGGACCCAGACGACATAAGCAAGGGGCTCCTGCGTGGTCATTTTCTGCTCCGGGTAAGTCCGCATTCTCGATCTCAATATCATCGTGTGTCTGAGGCTTGTCTAGGTTTATATACATATCTTCATTGGGCCATCGGCCGCAGCCCAGAACCGTTACGACACGGTCTCCGCTTGCAATAGGAAGCAGGGGATCAAGAATGGCAACGCGTGGATTCACGGAATCAAACGTGTCACCGGTCGAACGATCGCCTATGCAGCTGTGCAAGTGAGTACAAAGCTCCCTTCTTACCTTGGTCGCCAACCTGTTGTAGGGTTATTTTCAGCTGAGCTCGATGGCTATCTGGGGGATCGTTGATCAAAATTCCCCAGACAGCGCCGACCCCTTCAACCTACAGGATCTGTACACCAATGTGATCGAGCTCTTCGAAGGAGATGACGTCGACAGTGTATGGGTGCAAGATACCCTCGCATGGTGGAACCTGTGAGAACTTCACCTACGCCCTCTACAGACACTAATATCACAGCAGGAAGGTCTTCGGTATCGAAGAGTCGATTGGTTCATCAGGGCCATCGCGAACAACTCGGACGTCGCGCAACCACCGTCTCGATTCTGTTTCTCGTGCGGCGCAACAACGTGCTCAGAGGAGAGCTGCCACCTCCTCCACGGTGGCACTATCGCAGTAATAGCTTCCGGATCCCCCTCCCGTTGTCTTCTCATCCCGTTCCACCTTTTCCCGATCTCCTCTAGTAGGTTTCTGTACATACGTCTATGAAATACAAGTGATTCTACAATTTTCGAGCTGGGAAACCAGTGATCTGTATTGGTATCACATCCAATCAGCGTCGACGGCACCACAGCCCTATATCGCTCAATGTCGTCTATTATCGGGGCGATTTACAATATTTAACATTATCTCGTATATCGTGGTGAAGTCCGAGACCCAAAATTCAGGTTCCGGGTTTGGAGAGATATTGCACGATATTGATGCGGTCGGCCAGAGCGGCTTCCTGGTAGCACGACGGCATGGCAATGGGCGATTTTGCAATATATTGTAGTAGCCGCTACGCCTATTTTTCCTGATGCCTGGCCACTGATCTTCGCGATCGATACCATCGAGACCGCGGAAACGGATCTCCAGACAGTGGAAGATAAGTCCCTCCCCATCCTTTATATTTCCGTAGCCATTGGATATGACGGAACACCAGTTATGTGCCGCGACCCTCAACTCTTCAGGGCGGTTGTCCCATTTGGTTAGCTCGGCGAGTATACTCCAGAGGAGTGGGGGGGAGGTGGGAATGGCTGCGACAATTGCACGGGATAGTTGAGATATGACCTGTGCCAAGCAAACACTAGAGATTGCAGTATGAGTAGCATCCAGTAAAAACCGGGAACAGCATACGTCTTGTCTTGAATTTTTAGTGCTTTATCTTCAAGAGGGCGACCAAGGGATATGGAACAGATCAAGAGGAAATTGAGAGTTACATCCAAATGAATGGTGTTCCAGGGGATATCCTGAATTGTGCAGTAACGAGCATTCCGGACAAAATCTTCCCTCCCCTGTGCTGTCCAGAACGAGTGCAAAGCTGCATAAAAAGTCCATTGCATATGTGCACGGGAATTGCATCTGATGACATCATTCATGATTGGAAACCAACTGAGGAAAGGGAATGGGCTAATCAGTGTCAGAAGGGAATCAAGGTCTTGGTGACCAGGTGTCGCTTTCATGCTGTGCGGCGGGGGAAAGCTGATTGCAAACTCCAGGGAGACACAGGATGCACGAAACACGATCCACAGGATGGCTCGTGCGGAGTAGTATGCCCGTTCTGACAGCGTGGGATACATAATTCCGGTGGAATCAAAACAAGTGTGGAAGATTGAGACAATTACACTGTACGGGGGTTCGGCGTTGATCCCATCCTCGAACCACAGGACCGTTCCAGCGAAGCGGATAGCGGCGTCGAGTGCTTCCGGGTCGGTGATGTTCCTGAAGATCCATGACACGCACCGGGCATCCTTGGCATTTGTCTTCTGAATGCTAGTCAAATTCTCTGGTGTCAACCATGGTTCGATGATTTCCATAGTATTTGTGGAAATTTCCTGGGAAGAGCTGGAGTCATGGGGTAGAGGGACGACGTCGTTGGTTGTCGGAGAGTTGATTCCGTGGGATGAAGAACTACTGAGGAGGGGTGGAGGGTTGGGTTGAGGAGATGGGTGTGGATCCTCTCGTATCTCTCCCAGCGAGATCACGGGTGGTAGGTAATTTGCTTGTGGACGGGGTCCGAACCGAACACGAGCCCATTGATTGAAATCCAGGATGACTCCCGTGATGGTATGTTTGAAGTGATGGGTAGCGACAACGATCGGACGTGCGGTATTCCACAGAGGACCGATGGCGATGGCGGGGCGGGTGAGAAGGGTTTTGTGGGACCGGATCCCCTTCCATAAACTACGCAAGTGGGTGGATGCCGGAGTCTGGAACGGGCACTCGTACGAAGACATCCCAGCAATGACGATGCCGAGATAAAATAGGATTCCGAGGACGGTGAGGGTGATGAGGACGGATGCGACGGAGGTATTGATTGACCACGTGTATCGGCAGAGCCCGCAGGCTAAGAGGAGGAGGGACATCTGGAGCATGACCGGAAGACTTTCAACGAATAGGTGGAATGGCCATCTCTGGAGTCCGTCGTACTTGAGTTGACGGTCTCTGCATCGCTCGACAATTGACCCTCCCGCATGCCGCAAGTACCGGTTTAGCCATTGTTTTCCCAACATTGCCACGAATGCGGCTAGCAACGACATGAGGAGACTTGCATACATGAGCCCGGTATCTTCCTGGAGAGGTGGGGCGGTGGGGTTCTCGCCGGGGATGGCGGATTGGTTGAGAGCGAGGAGGATTGCGCGCAGGAGCGCGGCGGATTGCTCGTTCGGGTCGGTCTGCAGCTTCGATTGGACATCGAGAACGAATGCTGAGCTGACGGCAGAGAACAGACCAGCCTACGAGGATGAGTAAGGTGGGCGGCAACAGCAAGCAGTAAGCGACGTACGAAAATCAGGGTGGTATTGAGGTCCTCGTCATACTTCTTGACATAATCCACGTCGTACTCCGCTGACTCTTTCTTGTAAACGGTGTAGAAATCAAGGCGGGGGTCGTCGTTCTTGATTGGAGGGAGAAACGAGCGCAAAGCGTCCCTTATGCTGGTTCCGTTGAGTGCCTGGTGAACTGAACGATGGTGCGTACGACGTACCAATTGGGATCGATTTGTAGCAGCGGAGACTCCTTCCTGCTATCTCCTTCCATGGGGGGCGGGCAGGGGTCCAGCCTCAGTTCAGAGGAGGGGAAGGGGAAGGAGGTCGTCGTCTCTGGGCAGGTTCGGGGGAGCCGAGGCCGCCTCTCTCTCAGGCTACATGAGGAGGAGGGGCGATTAACATGTGGTGGCTGGCGCCTATCTGCGGTCGTGCAATTTTGCCTCTCGATACGCATCCTCCAACCTTTCGTTCACTCTTGGATGATTCACTGGATCGCAGCATTAGAGCCCGGAGTCGGCAAGATCCAACGCCAAGTACCAGCAGAGTAGTAGTCTGGCCTATTTATCCCCCCTTCCGTCCATCAAATCTCCCCCAACTCAATTACACCCGAATTCAATCCACCAGCCGGGTTGAATCAGAACATCGCAAAAGAAGGAAGAACTCCTCACAGATTGAGCGGTTCTATTCCCCATGATAATGAGTCTGACACTCGGAAGCAGGCGGCCCGTGTATGAACTTTCACTCGTGCTAAGAGAATCGGAGGGTTCCATTCCGTTTATAAACCAGGCACGATGTCGAACGCAGTCTTGAAGGTATGATTCGGTGATTCGTGATATACCGGCGGAGAGATCTTGCAAGCCCCCATAAGATTTAAATCTCAGAGTGGTGAAGCGGTGCTCGAAAGGGGGACTCATCCCCACCGCCGTTAGGGCCACACACGGAAAACGGCACCGGGGTATTCATGACCTCTGGAAACTGAGTTGGCACATTGGGATCTTTTCGCTCCTCGAGTTCTTGACCAATGTGACTTTGCGATCACCTCGCTGTGTTCAGATATCAAAGTTTATACCAACGCCAAAGTGTCTCTCTAGCTTACAAGCATTCGAAAAGGGGGTTGAAGAAAAGTAACGAGAGCGAGCTGCGGACCGACGGTGATATTACGGCAACGTTCCCAAGCGCAACCCCGGGGACGGCAAAGAGAGCTAGGAAGCATAGGACGGATGAATCGAGGTAGTACGTTTGTTGGCAGAAGCTACAGGTGAGGAGGAAGAGGGCAATGATGATCATGACGATAGGACTCTCAAGGAAGAGATCGAATCGCCATTTCTCGAGTGCGTTGAATTTCCGTTGACAGTTTGTGCAGCACTTGATCAACGACCCACGTAGCTGGACGGTACTTTTTCGCCGACAACGCGAAGAACGCAGCGAGGAAACACGGCCGTTGGGACCTGGACTGGTAGAACAATGGGGGTTTGCCCGGGTTCAGAGCGAGGAGGATCGCCTCAAGTATAGTGTTCGGTTCGACCGTCCGGATCAGGTCCGAATCCGGACTGCAAGCGGACAAGGCCCAGACGAATGGCGGAACATATAAACGCCTGGCAAGGGACCGAGTTAGATGAGGGGCAAGAACGAAGGGCGGGGGGCGCACCATGACGATGACGACATTGAGCCTTTTGTCGCGCTGCTCGACGGAAGCTCCACCATACCAAACAACTTCCCGCTTGTGGACCGTATAGATTTGTCGAGTTGAACGATGTCACCAGTCTATGTGGCTTGGAGGGATGTTCCAGCGATGTTTTCAGAACTATACTCGTTTAGTGGACAGCGACCCAAGCGATGCAAGAGCTCGAACATACCGCATTGGATCAGGTTGCGACGGCCAGGAGTGCGCTTCACCCTTTTCGGTCGTGATTATTTGATGGGCTGGTCGATAGGAGAACGGCTCGAGTCGAGTGCGGAGGAAGAGGGACGAGCATAGTCGAGAGGGAGATACCCTTCGAGCCACTCCGCGGAGGATGGACCATATGTTGGAAAGGGAACTTTCAAGTTACCGAACCCGTTCCACTGACCCAGATTGACCGTGTCAGAAATCGAGCCCGCTGTTCCAGAAATTTACCGTGCTGGACGTCAGGCAAAATCTTCAGTCCGCCGAGTCAGCGGGCGTCGGCCTCAGAATTCTCCAGTCTCCAGTTCGTATTCGGTTGAGCTCGGGCAACACCAACAAGAGTCCAGAGGGAGGTAGGGTCGGCGGTTTTTCCAGCGCCTCTGATCCTCGATCCCAGGCTCCCATCTTCGTCTACCATCCAAGTGGAGCTGTGCAATCCCTTCTCGCGATCTCGACAAAACGCGATTCATGATGGGCAATAGAGGGGGACAGGACCGCCCGGAAAGAGTTTCTGGAAGAGGCAATCATCGATGCAATGGGTTCCGGACGGACCGGAACGTTCAACACGTGACCGATCCTCGATCTTCTCCCACCTTCACCCACCATGCAAGCGGAGCCAATGCAATCCCTTCTCGCGATCCTTGACAAAGCCCGACTCATGGTGAATAATGGAGGAGGCCAGGGCTACCTGGATAGAGTTTCTGGGAGGCAACAGGGTGCGAATCAAGTTCGTCTCACTGACAATCTATGCTTATTGACACGTTCCTGCAGAGGTCGATTCGAGTACATGACGGATAATCAATCATTCAACGGACTCCCATGGCAGTGCTTCCCAAGACATACCACCATCCACTTGTCTTTGTCTACAGCCTTCCGCTCAGAGACAACGCGTCCGGGGTCGAGCATATTGCGCATGCGACCGGGATCCTCAAACCCGAACCGCTCGCCGGACGCAACCGTGGACCGGATCGGGAACGAGTGCGGTCTTTCACAAGGAGGCTTGCTGTCCGGTGTTGTTTCAAGAGTGCGGAGTTTATCCTCAAGCTGAAGACGAACTACGAACTGGGGCGCATACTCGATCCAGACATCCCGGATTTGGGGAGTCGAAACTTTGGGATTCCAGGTTCGTCGTTTTGCTGGTGACCATGATGTTGGTCGGCTGAACCCCTCCTCGTATCAGTCTAGGCGCTGCTGTTACTTTTACTCTCCGTACAGTCCTCCATTTCTTCACCCGAGTACCCTCCATACACGACCATCAATGACAATAGCATCAAATTCATGTTGTACAATAGCTCGTATGTCCCCCCGGAGCCATGCGCGCGGAATGAATAGATGTACAACGCGAGGCGAACACAGTGAAGTTTCCTGCTCGAGCTGGTGCAAAAATAAGGCGTAACCAACCAAGGAGCGCATTTGGTGAAACCGTTGGTGCAACATAATTCCGTGACGGTTCTTCCTGATGAGTTCATTTGGGTCCTGTCCCATGGACACGTTGTGCGCATCGCTTATTTCACCCAACGACACGATCTCCGTGAGCCTTCACGTTATCACAGCGCTTGTCATCTGGTGACCGACTTGAGTCGGTCAACGGTCCATATCATATGCGCTCGGTCACCTTTGGTGAAGCGTCGACTGCTATGGAGAGGGAGGGCTGCATGGTTTCTAACTCCTGGCTTCGTAGCTTTCGCACGTATCCTTCCGAAGGTATCTTTTTCAGAACCTGAATTCGACGGATGGTCCGTGGTAGATACAGATGGCACGAAAGCAGGGACGTGTCCGGTACGATATTTAGCAAGGGGTACATCGATGAGCCAGACGTACAGGTAAATGTAAGCAAACGGCGGCGCCGGCGGACGGAGTTGGGGGTGGACGAAGCCCGGGGAGGTAAGTCCGTAGGATGCATTGAAACCGGCCAAATAGTCAGATGTCCAAGATGCTGCCGGTCACAACTAGTACGTGTCGTCCCCAACCAATAGTGAGAAAGTAGGCGGAGGCAGTCGGGCGGGTTCTCTCGTCTCCGCGTTGACGGACGAAACCGATCTAGAATGAGATTCGTTGAGCGTGCACGATATGGTAGAAAAGGAAACTCACGATGCGTCCTGCCGCGAGGCTTCTTCAAGATCAGCCCGTTCGCAAACCCGCCGAAGGTACTCGAGACGCTCAGGTGTATCGCGTAGAGCTGCCCTCTGCAGCCGTTGCTCGAGCTTCTCGGCAGCACTAGGTCGCTGACGGAGTAGCGACAGCATCACGCGCTCCAAGTCCTCTGGTATCGGATCGGTCTCTGGATGCAGTGTAAACCAGACGAAGCCCATCCAGCACTCCAACTTATCCCACTCCTGCTCTCCCTCAAGGGAAACCATAACCTGTGCTTCGTAGTTGATAGACCCGGGGGACAGATTCTCGAAAGGTGGGAGTGTGCACAGCCACTCATCATGAGAGGAGCCATAGAGTGCCGAGCCAGGTACCAGCTCTGGTATCAATTCCCAGTATTGGTAGCTTAATGACCGTTGGCCCTCAGGAGATTGTACAACCTGCAGAATGCGTTCCAACAATCTCCTTTGGTTATAGACATCAGGTATGTCGTTGATATTGATAACCAGGCGATCCAACAACATGACAAATCCCTCCACTCCAGCTGGTTCAAACAGATCAGGGCCAAGGCGGAAACTAAGGTACATAATGGATTGTATGGCAAGTTGCCGCAGCCTCTGGGGAGTGGAAGCTACATGCCCAAGGCGCATGAGGTGTGCTGCCCACAACTTGAGGAGCTCAGATGATATACCAGATTCACATAGTATGATCCAAGCCTGGAGGAGGTCTGCAATTGTCTCATCACCCCCACTGTGGGAGACAATATCAGCCATATGTGGGTAGTGTTTGGTGTACAGCTGCCTGTTTGGCCATTGGTATTCAGGATCAAGACCACGGACACTGATTTCCAGACAGTGGAAGATAAGGTCCTCCCCATCATCTAGCTTTCTGTAGTTCTTGGATACAACAGCACACCATTCATGTGCCGCTACCCTCAAATCTTCAGGGCGGCTGTCCCATTTGGTCAACTCGGCAAGTATACTCTGGAGGAGTGGGGGGGAGGTGGGGATGGCTGCAATGATTGCACGGGATAATTGAGATATGACCTGTGCCAAGCAAACACTGAAAATGGTAGTATGAGCAAGGGGTGTAAGGCAAAAGTCTGGAACAGCATACGACTTGTCTTGGATTTTCAGTGCTCCATCTTCAAGAGGAAGACCAAGGGAGATAGAACACACCAAGAGGAGGTTGAGAGTTACATCCAAAGGAATAGTGTTCCAAGGGATGGACTGAATTCTGTGGCAGCAAAGGGCATAGAAAGTATTGGCCTCCATCTTGTTTGCCCAGAACTTGTGCAAGACCACATACAAAGTCCATTGCATATGCACATGTGTATTGGAACTGATGACAGAGTTCATGAGATAAAACCACCGGGGTAAGTAATCATTGCCAAACAATTTCAGAAGCAGACTGAGATCTGGGTGACCAGGCATCTCTTCTGGGACAGGTGGTAGGGGAAAGGTGCTTGCAAACTCCTCAGAGACACAGGATGCAAGAGTGTGGATCCATAGCATGGCCCGTGCGGAATAGTATGCCCGTTCTGACAGCCCAGGATACACAAGTCTTGTGGAATCTGAGCAAGTATGGAATACAGAAACAATTATGCTGTATGGGGGTTCCACATTGATCCCATCTTCAAACCACTGAACCATGCCAGCAAGGCGGATAGCAGCATCAAGTGCCTCTGGGTCAGTGATGTTCCTCAGGATCCATGAGACACACCGGGCATCTTTGGCATTTGCCTTCTGAATGGTAGTAAAGTCCTCTGGTGTCAACCATGATCTGACATTTCCCATGGTATTTGGGATAATTTCCTGGGAAGAACTGGATTCATGGTGCAAAGACTTGGCATCAAAGGTTGGAGTGTTGATTCTGTGGGATGAGGGGTGGATATAGGGGGATGGAGGGATAGATTGTGGAGATGGAGGGATGGATTGTGGGGATGGAGGGATGAAAAGTGGGGATGTGTGTGAATCCTCTTGTATCTCTCTCAACGAGATCACAGGTGATAGGTGGTTTGCACGTGGACGGGGTCTGAAAACCCATTGATTGAAACCCAGGATTATCCCTGTGATGGTATGGTTGAGGCGATGAGTAGCGACAACAATTGGACGTGTAGCATTCCTCCACAGAGGACTGGTGGCAGCGCTGAGACAGGTTGGAAGGGCTTTATGGGACTGGATCTCCCTCCACAGACTACGCAGGCGGGTGGATGCCGGTGTCTGGAACGGGCACTCATACGAAGACGTCCCGGCAATGACGATGCCGAAATAAAAGAGGATTCCGAGGACAGTGAGGGTGATGAGGATTGACGCGACGGTGGTGTTGATGGACCACGTGTATCGACAGAGGCCGCAGGCCAAGAGAAGGAGGGACATCTGGAGCATGATCGGAAGGCTTTCGACGAATAGGTGAAATGGCCATCTCTCGAGTCCGTCGCACTTGCGTTGACGGTCTCCACAGCGCTCGATCATCGACCCGCCCGCATGCCGCAAGTACCGGTTTAACCACTGTTTCCCCAGCATTGCAACAAATGCGGCAAGCAATGAAATTAGAAGGCTCGCATACATGAGTCCGGTGGCGGTGACGATCTCGTGGGGAGGATCTTCCCGGAAGGGCGGGGCGTTGGGGCTCTCACCGGGGATGGCTGATTGGTTGAGAGTGAGGAGGATTGCACGGAGGAGCGCTGCGGATTGCTCGTTGGGGTCTGTCTCTAGCTTCGATTGGACATCGAGAACGAACGCCGAGCTGACGGCAGAGAACAGACCGGCCTGTATACGTGGATGAGTCAGGTGGGCGACAACAGCGAACAATGAGCGGCGTACGAAAATCAGGGTGGTATTGAGATCTTCGTCATACTTCTTGACGTAGTCCACGTCATACTCCATTGACTCTCTCTTGTAAACGGTATAGAAATCGAGGCGGGCATCGTCGCTCTTGATTGGGGGTAGGAATGCACGCAACGCTTCCCTTATACTGGTTCTGTTGAGCGCCCGGTAACCTGAACGGTGGTGTGTATAACGTACCACTTGGGGTCAATTTGCAACGGCGGGGACTCCTTATCGCTGTTTCCCTCCATGAGGGGAGAGGATGAGTAACGGTTGGCGGGTGGCGCCTATCTGTGATGGGGGCGGTACCGGGTGTCGGGTCCGGTTGGGGTAGCGGCTGTACAGATTTGCCTCGCCACGCGCAACCTCTTGGATCGTAGTATTGGAGCCCGGCCAACTCCAACATTAAGTTCCAGCGGACTAATAACCTAGCCTGTTCATTCGCTCTTCGGACTGTTGAACCTCCACCAATTCGCGGTTCATGGTGGGCTGTCGGTGATTTTTGCGAGCGGCTTGAAGGTGGGAAGAGCGAATTATCATTCGCATATCCATCGCCCCCTCCGACCACCTACCACCAGCCGGGTTGAAGGGGAGTATCGCAGTGGGGGAAGATCTCCTCACCGTATGCGATCTTTCGCTCATACTGAGAGGAAGAAAGAGTCCATTTCGAGACCTGCCACGGTGTCGAATGTGGTCTCGAAGGTACGATTCTGTGGTTCGTGAGATCTCCGTGACCGCATAGTCTTCGAGGGAGGTAGCTAGACGTTCTGTAAAGTGTTCCCTGGGTGGCTCAACCGGTAGAGATATACTGCGAGCTCCCAGCATGTTTCGGTTTCACGAAGCGCGCTCGACAGTGAGACTCGTTACCACCGTCATCGGGGCGACACACAGAATGCGGGGGGTATTCGCGACCTCTGGAGACCAATTTGGACTGTTGATTTCCATTTGCTCTCCCAGAGTTCTTGATCAACACGACTTTGCGATCACTTGACTGTATTCGGGTATCCAGGTTTATACAAATACCACGGTGTCTCTCTACCTAGTTATCGATCCCTTCCAGAATTTCGAAAGAGGAGTCGAAGGAAGTTTGTGGGGGCGGGTTGCGAACTCTGACGGTGACGCTATGACAATACTCCCGAACACAACCCCGGGTACGGCGAGAAGAACGAGGATGTATAGGACAGATGAATCGAGGTGGCATGTTCGTTGGCAGAGGCCACAAATGAGGAGGGGGAGGGCAATGAGGGTCGTGACCATAGGACTTTTGAGGAAGAGATCAAATCGCCATTTCTTGAGTACATTGAATTTGCGCTGACGGTTCATGCAGCGCTCGATCAACGGCCCGCCCTTGGGTTGCAAATAGCTGGACAGGCACCGTTTCGCCGACAACGCGAGGAACGCAGCGAGGAGACACAGGAAGGAGCCGATGTAGAAGAGTGCAAAGGCAGGGTCGATCTGGTTGGGAGCTTCCTGGACCGGTGGAGCGACAGGGGCCCTGGCTGGGTTTAGATTGGTGAGGATTGCCTCAAGGAGTCGGAGGGCCTCGGTTCGACTGTCTGGATCGGGTCCGAATCCGGACTGTAAACGGACAAGGCCCAGACCGATGGCGAGATATACAAACACCTGGCAAGGGACTGAGTTACATAGATGAGGTGCGGGAGTGAAGGATGGGGACGCACCATGACGGTGGTGATATTGAGCCTTCTTCCATGCTTCTCGACGAACGCTTTATCGTATCGAGCAGCTTCCCCCTCGTACGCTGTCCAGAATATGATGGCATTCTCAGTGGGCTGGGGAGGTCCTCCGATGGTGTCTCCGAAACTATGTTCGTTTAGTGAGCAGCAACCAACACGATGTAAGACCTCGGACGCACCGCTTTGGATCACGTTGCACGGTCATGGTAATTCGATGAGCTGGCGGGTAGTGAGAACGGCGTGAGTCGAGTAGATGGGATGGCGGTGGGAAGAAGAGAGCAGACGGTCGAGAGAGCGACGTCTCTCCAATTACTCCGCGACAAACGAACCACCCGCCGGGAAGAGGATTTTCAACATATCGAAGCCGTAGCCGCGTTCCGCCGACGTCCCGAATTCATCGTGCCAGAAATTCGCCCCGAGAGAAGCGCGCCGTTCCAGAAATTCACCGTACCAGATGCCACCCCGAGATCCGAGAGGGGTTCTCCGGTGTCGGGAGGAGTGTGACTAGTGTCGGCCAGCCGAAGACGATGTGTTCCCGCGATCTGAGTCACCTCCTCAAGACATAAATATCTCGGACGACAGACAAGTGCAGGCTCATCCTACCATGGCCACCAACGCCCAGGTCGAGTCCCTAAAAGAAGCTCTGTCTTATGATCGTCCTCCGTTCTGCAGCGGAACGCTGTCTCCGCCTCCTGAAGGATTCTACTTCTACTATGGCAAAGAAAACTCAAGGTGATGCCAGGGTCGAACGCGTTGCCTTACGGCGTGACTTACCGCACCCATAGATTCATCAACTTCATCTCCTCCACCCCAGAACAATTGAATCAGCTCGCTGCGGCGTGTAGTCCGGCGACGTTCGGTCATGGAGATCAAGACGTGTACGATGAATCCTATCGCAAAGCCCTGAAGATGGATGCCGCAGATTTTGCGGTCCAGTTCGATCCCACCGTTTCCAGCCTGATCAAGACTATCGAGGAGAACCTTCTCCAAGGCGAGACAGAGAAGATGTCAATCAGACCG